>ERZ791796.385-NODE-385-length-50026-cov-12.544756_pt1 | contig 50026 bp, 61 predicted proteins | sample MGYA00510311_ERZ791796 | MGnify/ENA primary metagenome ERZ791796 (study PRJEB30046, sample SAMN00792042) | human gut metagenome | study: EMG produced TPA metagenomics assembly of the A metagenome-wide association study of gut microbiota in type 2...
CTGATGGAGCTGACACTTGAAAGACGCCATAGGTTGTTTGCCCCGTTATGTTTGGTAACTGGGCTTCGAGATATGTGCCAACCTGTGCAATGCTCGTAACGCCTTGTACGACACGCCCGTCGAGGTCGGGTAATACTGCATAGGATGTGGAGTCTCCTTTGAATTCATCAAAAAGCCACAACAATTCACAAAGAGTCGGAGCATCTCCGTGGTCTAATTGCGAACCGTCACACTGCAGATAACCGGCAGGAACAGACTTTGCGATCATAGGGACAATGGCCCCTGTCGGCAACGGTGCGGCTAACTGTGCGATAGCCTGAGCGACCAGTTGCGGGGTCATAAGTTTGTTATTCACTTCTCCCGCTTTGGCTTCGGCACTCGTCGCAATTGCTTCAGTTGCGATCTTTGCAAAAGTCAGTGTCGCATCCGCTATTTGCGCCTGTGTTATTGTTTTTGACGCAATCTGCGCGGCTGTGATGGCTAAGTCAGCGATTTTTGCAGTGCTGATGGTTTTGTTTGCAAGCTTTGCCGCAGTAATCGTTGCGTCGACGATTTTTGCCGCATTCAAAGAAGCGTTAAGGATCTTCGCGCCGTTAATTGAACCATCTGCGACATTCGCAGGGACATACTTCACAAGCGCAGACAAGAAATTCGTGTAAAAGTCTTGATCTTCAAGCTTTGCATCTTGATTCAATTGCGAAACAATGAGTTGCCCCATCACCCAAGACGCCAACGCGCCTTGCGAGAAAATGCGGTTCATGTGTGCACTTCGGGCAATGCCTGCAACAAAGCCGTTTTCAACTTCGGAGCGAGACTGCCAGTCGCTGAATTCAATAACGTTCGCACCTTGACCATTCGCGAATCGCAAAAGTTCATTCGTAGCCATATCGGGATCCTTGAAATGAAAAAAGCCGCCCCGGTTGCCCGAGACGGCTCTTAAAAAGAATGTTTTTAGTTATTTAGAAAAGAGGTTCTGCCCACGCGGACTCATCGAATCCGCTGAGTTGATCGCTTTGAATATCAAACGCAAAAAACGGGGTGTCGACTTCACTAGTCACAAAATACGTGCTGATCTGGACACCTGCCGGTTTAAAAGGCGAGATCTGCTTACTGAAAAGCGCTTTCTGTGCGCTCGTAAGCAATGCCCCCATGACACCTATGGTGATCGTCATGTCTTGGAAGTCTTGAATTACGACGTTGTTTTTCAAAAAAACGGAGTTCCACGCTTTGTAGGCTTCGTCTGCCGTACCGTCCCATGAATTCGCGGCGATCTTGAGCTGGATTAATGTGCGATACGTATCATCATCGAGCGAAACAATTCCTGTGAGCGGATCGTAGTCTCCGCGCCAGATACCGGTATCAAAGCCGACATCCGCAGTTCCGTCCAATTCAAAATAAACGCCCTCGAGAACTGCATCGATACGTCTTGAAACGCCAACCCATTCACCAACAACGTCAAGCTGCGCACCAACGGCCGTGTCCACGTCATACAAAGACGGGACGCTTTCCATGAGCTGACCAAGTTGCACAAAAGGCGCAAGTGAAGTCTCCAGCGTTGCTCGGAATTTCGGCCTGTCTCGATGCTGTGACGGAACACGATTCAGATAATCTTCAATCTTCATCTTCAACCACCAAGTCGATGTCCTCGATATCACATTGAAGCACTTCATTGAACGCGGTCGCGACATTTTGCATCTGCATCGTGCCGTCGTTCTTTGCGAGCTTGATGCTTACGATGTCGTAGGTCGAATCGTTCGGATCGTTTTCAAGATTAGCCGGAACGTACAGCTTAGAGAGATAAAGCGTTGCGCCAATGCCGAGAGAATTGATGTAATCGCATACTTGCTTCTTAAGCTCTTCGCCATACGTCGACGCATATCCGAGCAATGGTTTAATAGTTACTTCGACTTTGATCTGAACGACAGTCGGGCGGAAAAATCGGATCGTGATAGTCATCATCGTCGAATCGGTCAGCGTAATCGCTGTACTTCCGTAAGTCCCCGTCCCCGCCGTCTTACGACGTCGAATGACTTCTGCGATTTCGTTCGAATCCCCGCCTTCGACGACTGCACTAATTGAGTGTGAAGGAATGCCGTTTTTGTCGGTTTCACTCGTGTCGTTCTCATACATGCGCAGGCGCGTAACACCGTCGAGCGTCATCAATTCGCCTTGAATCCCTTGAAGAACCGACTGTGATGGTTGCGCTGTGGAATTCGTCTGAAGAACTCGCAGTTCTGCGTCTGTCTGTGCTTCCTTACCAACGGCGGCGACGTTTGGATTAGAAACGCTAATCCAGCCGTCGGTCGGCGTGGCAATACGAGACACCGCCCCGGCGGAGGCTTCAATTGCTCCAGTTTCGTCGGCTGTTGCAGTCACGGTAATTTGCCCAGAGACGGGGATTGTGACGGTTTCAGGCAAGGACCATAAGTTGTCTGCGCTATCCCGTACCTTACCGTTTGTAATCACCGTGCCAGCATTGCCAACAATGACAACGTCGACTGTTGAGTGCGTTGCCGGATTAGCTTTAATTCCGTTTATCTTGATCTGACGACGTAAGGCATCGCCTGATGCAGTTGATGGGCTGTATCGATTAAAGGTTGCAGCGCACAAACTCGCAAGATCATATTGAGACTGTGCAATGTGCGTCACCCACTGACCGTCTTGAGTATCTGCGTCAAGATTTACGTCTTGACCGTAAATTTGCTTAAACGCCTCACGATTGAACTCGAGAAAGTCCTCAAAATCGGCAAGATGGAACCCTGAGTCGTCAATGTACGCTAATTCAGAAACGCTCTTAGGCATTGATTGTCACCTCTCCATAATCTGTTTCAAGTTCAATGGTGAATGTGGCATGACGTGTTTGTGAGTCTTGGTTTGCGTCAAAAGAAATCAAACGTCTCACGCCGGGAGTATTCAAAATCCTTTCCTGGATGGCTCGTAAAGAGCTTGCTTCCGTCCCTCGTCCAAGAACCTCTTCTCGGTAAGGAGTGCCTTCGTCTTGATCGAGATACCACTCCTTTGTCCAAAGCATCAAACGAGTCAACACAGACTGCGTGACCGCTTCGACTTGGTCTTTGTAGTAGTCCTTCGAGCCGTGGCCGAAAACCATGTCTCCTGAAGCGTCGAGTTTTCGATATCGCATTTTTAAACCTTCGCGGGGCCAGTATCGCCACCGCTATCACCCGTGTGCCTGTGGTTCTTAAGGCTGATCTCATCGGCCTTTACGTCACCGCCCGTAATTGTCATGTTTCCACTAACAGAAGCACCTGAACCGCCCGACACAGCCATGCCACCTTCGCCAGTAATTAGCTCTGTTACCTTAAGGGGACCGTTTATCGTAAGGGGGCCGTTTATCGTATTAGACGGGCAATTAACCGTTGTAGTCTGAGCTTCCACAGTCGCAGATCCACTCTTGACATTGACGGCACCGACGATATTGATATCGAGCGATCCGTTTTTCAGACTGATGTAGTCGCTTCGACTATCAGTTCTTAGCTCAACGGCATTCGCTTGCACATTTTTGAGTTTTCGAGGTTGGGATGTTGGCCCAAATATCGCAAAAGCGTCTGAAAGATCGTGCTGTCTGTCATCGATAGGCTTTTGAACGCCCCCCGATTGCCACCACGAGTCAATACATCGTTCACCAAAAACGACCAGGCATTCATCGCCGACCGCTACTGGGAAAGTCAAAGAAAAGCCGCCTGCCCGTGGCCAAATAATCGGAACGTCAGTGAGGAGTGGCATATTGACCCACTTCGCAACCCCCGACTGATCGACGATTTTCCCTTGGATTGCAAGCTGAACAGTCACTGTCTGCCTACTCAAGTCGACTTCTTTGACAATACCGGGGGAGGCTGTGCGAAGATTCCCGAGCATTTGTTCGATTCTCAATTGCTGAAGCTCTTCAGGATTCGCTACGCGTTCTTTTTGAAGCATTTCTTAAACCTGTGTCGTGCGTTTTGTTGACTGATCAATAGCTGTTGCTTTGACTTCTGTCTGCCAAACATTCCCATGTGTATCACCGGAGTGCTTGACCGAAAGAATCTTGTACGTCCCTTTGACAAAACGGGATTCAATTTGAAGCGGATCGTAAATTTTGAGTTGCGGGTTAAGACAAGCAATAGCCGTCACACCATCTTTGTCGCTTACCGGCGAGCCAATTAACCCACTTTCAGGGGTTAAAACAAACGCAATAACACCCGCACGCGCGGCGTTTTGTTTACAGAAAACAACCTGCCCATCTTGGATCGACCATTGGCATTGTGATGACTTAGCAACCAGTCGAGCATAATCTCTCGAAGCGCCAAACATCGTTCGACCACGCGGGTATTTGATCGCTTCATCAACACCCGATGCGTCGATCCCACGAGTGCCACGCTCTGACATAGTGCTTGCGACTGTATTCGCAATGTCTTTGCTTGAGTAACCACTCGAAATTGTCTGATTGACGACAGAAAACGAGTACGCATTATCTCCGTCACCGGCATCAATGACAGTCGTTGATTCCGTCCCCTCGATTGTTCGCGTGGCGCTGATGATATTTCCATCGAAGATGACGCCGTAATTGTCATCGTAGCCAGCCTGAAGAACAATTCGCTTCATATCCCCGTTTAGTAAATATGAGGCCGTCGTTTCAGAAAGGTTCGTAATCTCGATATGAGCCTTATTAGGCTGTTCGGCAGCACTTTTTTCGACAGAAAAGACAACCCGGAAACCCGAGAGATCAAGCGCATGACCATTTTGATCCGCGATCAGAAGCTCTATTTTGCGTCCGAAGTTTTTCATTGAATCGTCACTAAAAGATGAGCATCAGAGCCTAGATTTTCAAAGGTCGCTTCACCAGTGCCGTCACCGTCTACATAAACGTGAAGCCCAAAACCAAGATTCAGGTGCTCGTACTGTTCAAGCAGATCCTGACCACGAACAAGGGCAAGATTGCAGATAAGCCAATCCGATTCGCTTCGGCCAATGTCCAAAGTCCATCGTTGCATAGGCACATTAAAGTGCGTTCGCATTACAAACTGTTGTCCTGCAATCTCTATGTCAAACTTTTCGGGACGATTATTTAAAGGGATTTCAAAGACTGCCATCTTCAGTTAAAAATCTTGTAAAGATCGCTCTCAGGAACTTCGGACTCTTGCAACTGCTTCTTGCCGGTCTGTGCAGTTGACTGCGTAAGAGAAGCATCCGCCTGGCGCTCAACAGGTGGCAATAAGGTTGTCATCGCCTGAGTAATTAAGACCTGACGCATTGTTAGTTGGCACCGAAGAACACGCCCTGTGTGACTGTCTTGAGAACAAGACAGAGTCAAAAGTTTCATGTTCCGGTACGTTTTCAGCCCGGTCGATGCGTCAAATGTCTCTTTGCTTAAAAGAAGTTCATGGAGTTTTGCGTATGTTTGCTCGGGATTCGACTCTTGTCCGAACACAATCTCCCAAGTCAAAACATCAGGATCCCGGATTACGTCATCGTTTCCAGTAAGCCCGCCTTCGATCGGATATTCAGTTACCTGAACCTGAGAAGAATGGCTCTCTGAAATCGAACAAAAATCAGTAAATTCCGCAAACGAGCGTTTCGGGGTAATCGTTAAAAAACCAACTAAAGTCTCAAATGCGGTTCCTGTTAAACCCGTAAGTTGAGTTTCCCAAAAAGACATTATTGAGCGCCTCCGTAAACTCTCGCCGTATCAACGGCGATGGCTCTGGCTTCAGCTCCGCTTGAGACATTAATCGTTTGACTCAAAGTGCGGGTATTCGTCGTGTTGTTTGTTGTGTTTTGATTATTTATTGAAGAAGGTGCAATCGCTTGGCTCGGAGGAGTGTTTTTAACAGCCATGGCGGCATTCAATCCGTCTGGTTGGCCGTCATCCCCAGAAGAGAAAAGACCGAAAAGCCCCTTAGCCACTTTCGATATTCCTCCAAAGATATTGGAGAAGAAAGCCAAAAAGTTTTCTACGACCCCCTTCATACCATCAAATAGGTTACCCCATGCGGTACTGAGCATTTCTGTGTTGCCCGTAAACAAAGCTACCGCACCACCCAATACCGTCTGAAGAAGTCCTCCGAAGGATTGAACAATCGACATGACGAAGCCGAAAACACTTGAGCAAACGTTGGCAAAGTTTTGCAACGCTCCGCTGTTTTCAAGATAGCCGTAAAAATTAGCGATTGCATCGGAAACGGCGTTGATTGTGTTGACAAGCGGGACCCAGAAGCTGAAGAAGCTCTTGCCGCCCTGCATGGCAACGTCGAAGTCGTTCTTCAGGAGACCAATAACGCTGATCAGCGCTGTAATAGCAGTTACGACCTTGCCAATGGGCGACATTGCAAAGACAACGTTAATCGTTTTCCATGCCGCCGCAATCCCTGCCACAAGCGCAGGGACAGGCCCCAATGCACTCGCAAAGTAGAGCACCGTTTCGACAAGATTCCTGACGACACGGATGGCGACCTCAAAAGCCGTGACGAATGGGGAAAGCACTTCGAGAATCCCATCCCCATTTTCAATGATCCAGTGTGAGAATGTTTCGAATACATCTTTTATCGCCGGCATGATGCGCACGGCGATTGCTGTAAAAAGATCATTGAAGGACCGGCTCATACGGCCGATGCCATCGTTAAATTCAGCACTAACAGACGCGACTTCATCAGCGTTTAGTCCCAATAGTTCCATGCGCTTGTTGTACTCGGCTTCGAGCGCGGTAGTGTCGCTCGTGAGCACTTCAAGCATGGTTCTATCCATGCCCAAACGCTGAATCATCGCAGACTGTTCGGCTTGAGACAGACCGTCAAGTTTGCTTCTCAAGTCATCAATAACTTGTGATACAGACTTGACCGTCCCGTCTGAATTTCGAGCTGAGAGCCCGAATTTCTCAAACGCCTGAGCACCGCGACCTACTCCATTAGCAGCTTCACCGATTGCACGACTCAAACCTTCGATTGATGCTTGAGCAGTTTGTGCGTCAGAGCCAGCCATCTCAGCAACAAAGCCGAAACGATCAAGTTCTTCTACAGTGACATTCCCCATTCGGGTTGCTGCATCGCCCATAGAGTCAAAACGATTCGCCGTTTCACGAAGCGCCATGGCAAACGAACCCGTGACAAGAGCCGAACCGAGCATTTGAGTGATCGATAGGAAACGGTCGGACACCTGAGTGACTGCGTTCTCGGCTTCGTCGAAAGATTGCTGATCAACAAGGCCTTTAAAGCTGATCGCAAACTGTTTTAAGACTTCAATTGCCATGAGTTTCTCTAATGGTTTCGTGAATCCGGCGCTCGTTTTCGTCACTAATACGAAGCGCGGTGTTCATGATGTAGATGTCAGCCAAATCGACAGTCCCGTCTTTGAGGCTTTCGTATTTGATAAGCCCGCGCATGACAGGGGTCATCACGAAGGCGTACGGGATGTCGAGTAGCTGTGCTCTTTTAAGCAGGGGATCTACTTCAGTTTTTGGGCTTTTAACTGAAGCAACTTCTCGAAAAAACGTTCAAAGTTGAACTTGAAAGACTCGGCTGCGACTTCAAGGAGGTCTGCAATATCCGAGAGATTTTGATTCATGACGACACGTTGTCCGTTATCTGATTTACCGATCAAAGGCATTTCAGTGCCATTGACGAGCAATTTCACGGCCCTGTCGCTGAGCAAATGATTGAAAATCAAGTTGCGTCGCATGTCGGACGGTAATGCTTTCAGCATTTGAACAGCTACGAAACCAATGAATTGCATATCCTGCATCTTTGCGATGTTGGCGGTCGTCGTACTGATGACTTCAACAGCCACAGGATAAAGGATATCCATCATGTCGTACTGTTCAAAAGCATCAAGCTTCTTCAGGCGAAGATCAACGCCGTTTACTTTGATGTCCTTTTCCATTTGCATCTGTCATTTACCCCTAAGAAGCGACACGAGTAATTGAGCCCGCCGAAATCGTGATCGTGCGCGTCGCATTACCGCGCTTATCGATCTTTTCGCCTGAGATGCGTTGAATTGCGCACTTCGAAGCGGTAAACGCTTCATTGAAATCTCGGTTGGTAATCGAGAGCGTATCTCGTCCCTTTGTGCCAGAAGCGCGTTGCGCTGCCTGAAGAGTCACGAAGTACGCGTAGACTGGACTATTTGCCATCACAACAATGTCGATTGTGCCGCTTGAGCCCATGTATTCAGACCACAAAGTCGAGCCGTCAGCACCGTTCGAACGCTCGCCGAAATCCTCGTCCATGTTGATAGTGATGCCGTCTTCGGCAAGACCCTGCTTAAGGTCAAACGCAGCCGCGCCATAAGCCGAATATGAGGCATTTGCATGCGCAAGCGTAAAGCTTTCCTTTGACATTTTTATTTCCTCATACGATTAGCGATTGACCGTGCCGACGATGTCGACACTTTCGATTGCCCCGGCAAGCTTGCCGGCCCACTGGAACGGTTGAGACTTACGAGCTTCTCGGTCGGATTGGTCTTGGTTATCTACACTGTCAACCCACACGTAGTAACCGGATTCGAGATAGTCTCCATCCTTGAGGTCTCCGAATCCTTCAGAGTTCCACTTGCCCGGAGCAAGCAAACCGTTTTCAACACCTTGCTGAAGTGCGCCTTCAATTGCGCTCTTGATCATGTTGTGACCGTCATCGGTCTGTGAGAACTTCGTCTTGCTTTGATAAAGCTTGTTGTAAACAGCCGTCTCAATGGCGTTATTCAACCAGTCAAGGCCATGGCGTTCATCTGCGTGCGTGCCGTTGCACATGACACCATTTTCAATGATGTAGGTGTCGTTTTCGTAGGTCGCATACACATTGATGTTGCGGTCTTCCAGATTCTTGACCTGCGTCGGTGTGAGAATGCTCGGCTGAATGCTCGGCGCTTGCTTGAACTTCAACGTGATCGTGGTGTTCATTCCGTTAAAATTCACGGAGAACATGCGCCCCAGAGCAGATGCGGCAAAGTACGGATTTAAACGATAGGCAGCATCATCGGCGTCGTAGTCCGCATAAAAGCAAATCGTTCGGTCATACTGACCGCGCATGAGCTTCGATGCAATGTCGTTAGATTCGGGCGTGTACGCAGTGCTCGCGAGCGTGCTGTCCGTCGTCGTGAAGCCATAAATATGACTTTCGGCAGAGCTTTGAATCGACTGAGCAATCGTGAAGATATCGTTATCTTCAAGATCTTTGGCTGTGGCTGTGACAAGACCGTAAAAATCGCGACCGTAGTCGTCGAGCAGACGGCTCAGGCAATTAGAAAGCGGGTCGCTTTCATCTTTACCATTGATAACACTGGCACCGCTCGCTGTTGTTAAGCCCAAGAGTGCGCTGATGTCCGTTACGCCTGAGCCTGCGCCAGTAGGTGCTGAAGCAAGCGTAATACTCGAAGATGCGCCAGTCGTGTTGGATGTGATCAATAAATGATCGCCAGAAACCGTGCATTTGCCGTAGGTCGTGAGCTTGGTCGTGATCAAAGCGGCAATATCGCCAATTTCGAGACACTCACTCGTGTCCATGTCGACGATATCTATTTCGTGAGCATCAATAGTGATCTTGAAGCCACACTTTTCATGCTGCAACTCATTAAAAGTCGTTGCATAAGGGCCACCTTGAAGTTGTGCGGCCGTCGGCGAATTGAACCAGCGAGCCACCTTCAGATCGAGGGGCTTCGGACTTTGTGAGAAGTAAGCCTGAGCGGCTAAAGTTTCAGGTGCATCAGCTCCGAAATCGCCGGCGACAGACTCGTAGTCGTTGTAGCTACGATAGCCCTCGACGGCTGTCATCACAGGCGAATCACCAAGCACCATGAGGATGCCGAAACCGCGTTTCTGCGCAGCCATCGGCGAGGCGCTGATCGTCGCATTGACGATGCGTCGTACTGATAAAGCCATTTGTAACCTCTATCGAGAAACGTTCGGTTTCGTGACGATTTCGAGCAAAGATCGAATCGCCCACTTGCGCCGATACGTGTAGTTGAATGAAATTTCGAGATCGACTCTTTGGAAGCGGTGTTGACCGAAAATTTCGTAAAACTCAGGCGTGATCGTTGTATCGACAAACCCGAGACCTACTTTTTGAAGGTCATGAACGTTTTGATGGAACTGACAGGCGTCAGAGACAAACTGGGCAAGCGTTCGAGCGCTTGGACCGTAAAAGGTCACCAGCACCATCAGCGTGCCCGAGTATTGAACAAACTGATAATCGTCAGTCTGCTCAAGAATGACAGGGGTTCCCTCTTGCGTGAGTTGCCCAAATGAAAACAGGGCGTAGTTTTCGCCCTGTTTCACTTTGACATTGCGCTTTGCGCTCGATGGGATAACACGATCGCTTTGCAAAGCAAAAAGCTTCACAAGCCATTCTTGGAAAGTATCCTCAAACGACTTGTCCAGAATGTTGATCGGAGTCTGATCAAGTAATCCTTCTTTCTGACTAGTCGTCATTGGAAACCCTCCTCATGAGCGAGCGGCAGTAGTTGCCATTCGGCATGAAGTCCTCGACCTGACACACCTCATAGACTTGGCCTTCAAAAACGATCATGTCGGCTCCATTCTTGGGATCCCCCGCACAGAGTTTTTCTTTCGTGTAAATCGCCAAGGTTTCTGTTGTCACACCACCCGCTGTTTCAGCAAGCCGTTGCATATCCTCCGCCGTTGCCGGCTGAACGACTGCAATGATTCGCTTTTCTGTTTTCTCGTAAGTCGGGCGGCCATGGTCGTCGCCAGTTATGCGAGAAGAACACAAGGTGCATGAAGAACAAAAATCCGTATCGTCCATTAAGAAGCTGAGATCAAGCATTTATGACCCTGAAGTGAATGGCGTTGAGAAGTTGACCCGTGTCGATCAAAGCCTTCGTGCGATCAAGTCCTCGTCTACGACGCATTTCAAGCGTCTCTTCAGACAATGGCTTCATCTTGTATTGCTCGCGGATATTTGCTTTTGCTTGGTCGCGGAAGCCAGTCCCTACAATCGTTAAAGCATTTTTAAGCCCTTGTCGGTTCCCGCTCAGTGCATCAAGAATGGCACCACGGACCTGTTTAATCGCCCACTCACGCTTGCGCTCAAATGCAGGCTGAAGGAACGGACGTTTAGGAATGTGCGCAGCAGGAGAGCCATACTCATGGATGTAACCAAGGGTGGCGTTTGTAAGTGGATCGCCCTTTTGTCTCTCTTCGTTTTTATCTTCAAGAAAGCCGAAAATCACATCCATATCGGTGAGTGACGTAAGCCCACGCATAACCCTCTGATAGCCCGTGTCTTTCTCAACGAAATCGACGAGTTTCTTTACGGCCATGTTGAGCGTCCTACAACAATCGTCGGCAGCCTTCTGTAACGCTTCAGGAGCGCCCAAAAGAGCCGTCCGTATTTTGTTAAATTCCACTCACCTGCCTCAGCATCTGTCCCCGTCCCTGTGTCATAAGACACATTCGCAGAACCGACCGCTTTGGAAGCTATCGGCCGCTTCAGCTCGGTTGCCTTTGCGCTCGTATCTTCCCCGCTTCCTAAGATGGTCAAGTGATGCGCCGCAAACAGCATTCGACCGTAGTCCGTCTCTTTGCCGAACCTTCCATCCGAAACGGAATTGATGGCTTGCGATAAAAAGTATTCGCAACGGCCTTGTCCATAAGACTCAAACTCTGGAAAAACCGTAAGGAATACTTCAAGACTTGGCGTTTGTTTGTTTTCGGGCATAACTTTGACCATCAAAAAAGCCTCCGAACTGGAGGCTTAGAGGTTGTCGACGTAGAGCAACGTTTCGGGATGGCGCAATTGAACTTGAGCCAATCGCCAAAGATACGTTGCACCGATTTCGGTCTTGAGTTCCCAGTTCTTGTAGCGCCAGCAAGGCAGCATGCTGTACTTCACATAGCGGAGATCCGGCGTATAGAACAGCATACGATCAGATTTTGAGTCTCCAATACCTGCCAATTCCTTAACTTGGAAAACCTTGAAGCCGCCGCGGTACTTTGCCGCATAGGATTGTTTTTCAAGATAATCAATCAAGCTGACCTTGTTGTCATCGGGCATTTTCAAGCTAAAGAGCGTCATGTATTGAGCCGGAGACACAAGCAAAGTGGACGGAACGATCACATCATCTGCCACTTCTTGAGACAGGCGCATAGCGGCGTCCAAAGCCTTGATGATTTTGGCCACATCGGGAGAGGCGGCCTTTAACAAGCCGTCGCCGACATCGGTTTCAACATTGGCAGAGTTGAGCAAACCGGTCACGCCGTTTTCGGTGTCACCGAGGTAGCCAACATACTGGGCCTCTTGATTGAAGATATCGTTGATGAGCGATACCTTTTCAGAGGTTAGGTTCAAGTTGTAAGCCTGAGCCTCTTCGACCTCTAATTCCGTCCAAGAAGCTTCACGGCCACCAGTCATAACCGGCACCGCTTCTGCAGAAGTTTCCAAAGAAACAGATTTGAGGTCATTTGCCTTCAAATTAACCCAGGAGCGTCCTGCCATTGCTTGCGTACCTTGACCAGCGCCGCCTGTAATACGAGTTTGAATCACAGCACGAACAACTTTTGAAAGGTCATTCTTGATCGGAATGTCGCGCGTGTAGGTATAGTCAGCAAGAGGTTTGATGACTTCATTGTCAGTTGCCACAAGATTCTTGTGAACAAAGTCAAGAATTTTCTGATCAATCGGCATTTTTATGTCCTTAATTCAGATAACAAAAAAAGCGGATTTCTCCGCTTCTCATTGAGTTGTTGATTGCAAAATTTCGGGTGTTAGCCGCCTACACCGCCAGTAGCTTCCGGGTGAGGAATCAGCGGTGTTGCTATGACTTGAATTTCAGCTACGCCGTCGGCTTGGCCGTCAGCAGCAAACACAGCGCGAATAGCTACATTGCTAGTTGCGGTGGTGGTGAACTTCTTGGTCGAAGCGTTCCAATAAACCGGCGCACCGCGGCTTGGAGTTTCTTCAGCGGTCATGGGGACTTGAACAAAGCCTTCCGAAATCACAGCTTGCGTGCTGTCCAAGAAGTCATTGTTGAAGCCGTGCTGGTTGCGAATCACGATGCCCCACATCAGGCTCATGTCATCACCAGCTGCCATGGCGACTGCCTTGCCAGACGAGATTTTCACAGGCGTGCCCACGTCCAACGGCGTGTCACCACGGTTCACGGTTTTGATTACTGCACCGGCTTGAGTGATCGCGCCGGCAAGACCCGCCTTGCGGCGATAGCCCGTTGCATAAGTAGTCATTTACTTTCTCCAGAAAAATGAAGTTTTGAAAAAACAGAAGGATTACTTCCAAAGCGCTGCGGCCTGTTCAAGCCAGCTCTTAGACGTTTCAGGCTTGGCATCTTTCTTAACGTTGGCGGCGGTATCTTCGATCGCTCGGGCGCGCACAGAGGCGGCGGCCATCTTCAGATACTTAGGCGCCTCGTCCTTCTTAATGCTTGCAACACCACCAAAGGAATCGATAAAAGCCTTGCCAAAGCCGCTCTCGGCGAACTCTTCAAGCGCCTTAATGGCGAGGTCGGGCGTTTTACTATCGAGCTTAGGAGCGACCGTGGCGGCGTCTTTAATGACATCCTCGTCGTTCTTCTTTTGCTCGTCAGCCTTTTCCTTAGCTTGCTTAGCCTCTTCGTCGCGCTTTTTGAACGCTTCGTCGATACACTTTTGGACGTCTTCAATAGTCAAGGATTTCGGTTCCTTCGGTTCTTGCGGTTCCTTTGGTTCATCTCCATCCTTGGGGTCCGCATCTTGCTGTTGGGACGCCTTCAGCTCTTCGAGTTGCTTCTTGAGTGCTTCGTTTTCTTCAGTAAGCGCCTTGATGACTTCGTCCTTGTTGTCATCTTTCTTGGGGTTAAAAATTCCCATTTGCTTCTCCGTTTCAGTTACTGTCTTAGAGTCTTTGAGCGCACACATGGCACCACATCGACCCTCTTTCACAATAGCGACGTGGTTTCCAAGGATTCGGCTTTCCAAGCCGACGCCTCCGCCCACGTCCTTGACGACAGACACGTAACCGATGGACAGTTCCGTGGTATCGCCTTTCGTCACGGAGGCAATGGCTTCTTGATCTTCGATAAACAAATCTGCGATCAAACAGCCAGATTCAGGATCAGGCCGGACTCTTTGCATGTGTCCGACCGAAAATTCAGAAACATTTTTCGGATCAACCGGAAATGGCTCAGGGTGCCCAAGACAAATGGGCTTCCCCTCGAAACTCTTTACAGTCTCGTCTGCGAAAAGCTCGCTTGCTGTTCGGACGACCTCGACTGTTTCCCGCCCGTCGGGTTTCACTTGCGGCACATCCGAGGCGACATAAGTTCGCGCGCCCACACGTGCAATAGGGCAGCCCTTAATAACGAGAAAACCCTCACGGCTCATCGAGCGGTTTTCGGAAAGCTTCAAATATTCGTCATACATTTTTGATTAAGGTAAAAGTGGCTCTTGATAGCACCGACAGTTATAGATTCCACCGGGGTGATAGAACTGCCCGGGTTCAACTTCAGGAGGGTTGTCAAAATCGCAGATTTTCCCTTCCATGTCAGCGTGAGATTCGCGCACATCCTCGTCTTTCACAGTTCGCCAGATGTATTGCTTAATGCCTACCTCTTGTGCTTGAGATCTGACAATTAAACTTTGAGTTTTTGCGATCTCAGTGCGTGCCAGCCTGCGAGCAGCAAACTCTGGATATCCTGGCTGTAATCCTTGCAGTTGTTCGATGTACTTTGCCGCCCGATCCCCCGTGGCGGTGGCGGCCTTCACCGCGATCTCTTGTGCTTGCAAAGCCGCCTTCGTTGGCAGGGTAGTGATTAGGTTCACCTCTTCTTGCAACTGCTGAGTAAGCATGCTTTGGACGATCGGCGAATCAGGCGGAACGATGATCCCAGCCTTTTTCCAGTCACCGTTGAGTAAAAAGACCTGCCGATTGATGATCTGCCCCCAAAACGTTTGAGCCCAAGGCACAAGGCTTTCGGAGTACCGCGAAAGCTGCGTCGTCATTGCGACTGGATCATCAAGACGACCGTCAGCAGAAACGTGACTTGAAATGATCGCTTGAACAATTCGAGCAATACGTTGATAGTTTCGGTTGACTGCTATTCGGTAGGTTTTTTCGTGGTTAAACGCCGCCATTGTTTTCTGGTTCCGTCATCCCTTCAGGCATCGGGAGTTTCGGCTCTTTGAGCGCTTCAATCTCTTCGGGAGTTACAGACGCAAAGAATCCCGTCTGCTCTGCCTGACGCTTAATTTCGTTTAGAGCTCGATCCGGGGAAAGTAATCCCGCTTCATAAACTTGAAGAATCGTTTGCACAGATTGCTGCGCCAGTTGAGCCTTCTCGGCTACGCTCGGCTGGATAATCGGAATGAAATTAAAGTCGAGGTTTGACGCATCCCTTCCGTTCGTTTCTAGTAAGACTTTGGCAATGCGATAGACTGCATCTCGGAGCTGTGCCTCTTGGTCACGCTTGACCGCCTGGGCGTAAAGCTTCATGTCGGTGTCACCAGTCGAGAATCCCGACGGCGAAATACCGAATAAGCGAACGAGCGGAATGTCCGTTGCACCGGCTACGTCTTCATTGAATTGATTGAAGATATCTTTAAAGCCGCCGAAACTGAACGATTGCGACTGGAAGGTATCTTCGGAATCCGTTACAGTCAGGCTCGAGATATTCTGAGACGCATTGATGACCGACATCGCTTTAATTATCGCATCAGCTTGATCTTCGTTGCCCGGTTGCATCGCCTGCCAAAAACCCTTCACGCCAATGTAGCGGAGGTGGCATCGTTTCATGAGCTCAGCAACACCGACATTTGCGCCTTCGCGGCGTTCCAGTGCAGTGTAGAGTAGCTGGACGTAGCTTTCCCCCCATAGATCATTGACCTGCGCAAGCTCATTCGGGAGTTTACGTCCTATGAAGCGAATTGCGCGGCTGGCATCAAGCTTGTAGTTTTGAGCGTAAATGCGAGGCGAAATCTGGTAGGAAATCGGCTCGCCTTCTCGCTCGCCAGTGGCAAGCTTTGATGTGTCTGGTGTGATTTCCCATCGATCGAAAACTCGGAGACCAAGGAAATTACCATTCGTATTCAATGGCTCATCCGGTCGCATGTCCTTCATGCGAATTTCTACGATCGAACCACCATACAGCCGAGCCCACGTGATAGCCTCTGCGAGCTTTTGCCAGATCTTATAACGGGCAAACTGCTGTTCAAGGTACTCGGCATCGTCAGCATCAATAAGCCACTCCACGCCCTCACTTGTCATGTCTTCCGCAAAGATCGTACAAATTTTTGCCGGAATCCACGAGGTGAGATATAGATTCTGAAGTTCGACAGAAGTTAGACGGTGTGTCCCAAAAAGATCACCTACACGTGACTTAAATGATCCGCCAACGTATTCAATTCCGTCGGCGTAGTAGTTCATGCTGTCTCGAATGATCGTGATTTCTCGGTCTTCGAATTTCTTTGCCGTTCGTTTCGACATAATCAGTTCGTAAAAATAGCCGCCCACGGCGTCGAAGGAACGCCGAGCGTTAGATTGATAAGATCGACAAGCACGTCAACCTGGTCATCATGGGCGTGCTTCATATCACCTCGGAAGGCTTCACATTCAGCAATGAAGTCAGACACCCACGGAGCGTTTTCAGGCAGGTAAACTCGCCCGGCTTCGATATACCCAAGAACGTCTTGCAATCGGGTCAGCTTGTCCGTGTCTCTTTCAATACCCTTAATCGGTATAGGAGGAGTTCCACGTTTTAGTTCTTGGATTAGTGTTGTTCCTGATGCCTTATCTTCTACGTAAAACTCGCGACAGACACCGTTTTTAAAATCGCGTTGCTTTATCCAAAAATCAATTGCATTGCGTTTGAGATCCGGGGATTCCCATTTACCCCTGCGCCAGTCTGTGATGTAAAGGTTTTTCTCCTTGCTCACACCAGCGCATCCGAACACAGAAAAGTCGTTTGCTTCTTTTGTTTTGAGAGCTGTATCAGAGTCAATAAGTCGGTATTTAAGCTCTGGCAATTGCTTGTAGCGTTTAAACCAACTGCTCTTAATGATGTTCCCGCCAAGAACTGTCGGCCGTCCTTGATACAGTGACGCCCAGTCTGAAGATCCAACCGCCCCCTTGATCTTTAACAAGCTTTCAAGCGGATAACGCTCTGGGTGAAGGGCTTCGCCTGCTTTTCGATGCGGTTCATCGTGTTCAGCAATAGCCGGATAATTGATGACCTTCCATTTGTCGCCCCCGTTTTTCTCTTCTTTGAGCAACATGCCGAGTAGGTCATCGACATGCCACCGTGTGCACATAACGATGACGCCGCCACCGGGTGACAAACGAGTGTATGCCGTCGAGGTGTACCACTCATAAATGCTCTGGCGAACCGTTGCAGAGTTCGCAGACTTTCTGTCTTTGACCGGGTCGTCAATAATCAGAATATCCGCACCCATGCCGGTAATGCCGCCTCCGACACCGCAGGAACGGTACGAGCCTGAGTGCCCAACGATTTCAAAGAGGTCAGACGTTCGGATGTAAGCGCCCTTCGATGTGGTGCGAACATTCGAGGCGTTCAGATTTGTTTCCGGAAAGGCCGCGTGGTACAGGTCATTGTCGATTACGCGCTGCACGTCTCGATTGAACCGCTGCGCCATATCCGCGCCGTAGCTCGTCGCAATGATCTGAAGGTCTGGATCAATTCCAAATGCATAAGCAGGGAACTTTCTCGATACGAGTTCACTTTTCCCGCTTCGTGGGGGCATTGAGATCATCAGCCGTGGCGATTTTTTATCGCGCACGTCTTGCAGAAACTGCTCAAGCGTCTCGCAGATTTCACGATGCACCCAGCCCATCTTGTAGCCAGGAGTCGTAAAAAGCACAAAGGGAGCAAAGCCCGCTCTTGCTGCTCGCCGTTTTAATTCAAAGATTGCAGCCTTTTTGTAATCACTTGCTGTCGGTATCATCAGTTAATCTGGCAAAGCGCATCAAGTCGTCCATGCTCATGCCCTTCATGGCGTCGGACAAGTCCAAATTTGTTCCGTCGTCCTCAATTTCAATTCGTCTGTTCTGCAAGCCGCCCTTTCGTCGTGCGACTATCTTCAAGCGAGCCTCAACACGCAAACGAGACCGGGGCACGTTGTCGAATCGCCTTTTTTTGATTGTGATTTTCTTGCCTGATTTCTCAACGATCTGTTCTTCAGAGATATGTTCAGCGTCTGCGATTTCGAGAACAGAATCCTCTAAAACCTCATCGCCAAAGTCCCTCGCGCGCGCGAAGTCCTTGCGAAAGTCGGGATATCGGGTTGTCCACGAATAAACTGTATCTGGACTAATCCCAAGCTCTTCACATACCGAAACGAGTGTTCGGCCACAGGCCAGTGCATTAAGCAATCTTTCGACAAGCTCAGGGGAATATTTTTTCCTTCTCCCTTGATTACTTTCCAATAATTTCATGAGTTGTCCCTCTCGGAGAGGGGCTGTTCCGAGTTACGCCGAGTCAATTTCAACCGTGGCGTTAGAACTTCCACAGATTGTTAAAAAACTCCTCGGTTGCAGTGTCATCTCCGAGAGGAGATTGGTCACTGCATAAGATCGTTGTAAGCGACCTTATCGGATTCTCGAACGGCTCTTTGCCCCGTGAGGTTTTGCCAACGTTCAATGATTACATCGCAGTAGCACGGATCAAGCTCAATGATTCGAGCACTTCGCCCAGACTGTTCGCAAGCGATGAGTGTTGTTCCAGAACCTCCAAAAGAATCTAAAACGATGTCGCCGGGCTTTGTGCTATTCCCAATGAGATATTGGAACAGACCGACGGGTTTCATTGTCGGATGCTCGGCGTTTCGATTCGGTCGGTCAAATTCGAGGATGGTTGTTTGACTTCTGTCGGAGTACCAATTGTGAGCTGCTCCGTCTTTCCACCCATACAAGCAAGGCTCGTGTTGCCATTGGTAGTCCTGGCGGCCTAAAACGAACGTGTTCTTTGACCAGATCAGACATTCGCGGACTTTCCAGCCTACGTCGCGACAAGCGCCTCGGAAATTGAACCCTTCAGAATCCGCATGCCAGATGTAAAAAGCCGCTCCCTCTTTTAAAACAGAATCGGCTGCGCCGTACGCTGAAACTAAAAAACGACGGAAGGATTCGTCGTCCATCTCGTCGTTTTGAATTGTTAGGGCGTCTTTTGTTTTGCCTTGATACGCGACATTGTATGGCGGGTCAGTAAGCCACAGATCGGCTATTCCCCCCCCATGACCTCTTGAACATCTTCAACAGAGGTACTATCCCCACACATCAGGCGATGCGTGCCAAGAATCCAAACTTCACCGCGTTTTGTTTTTGGATTTTTCGGCGGCTCGGGGGCCTCAACGTCTTCCACGCCTTCGACCTCGCGATCGAGATCCGCCATCATTTCTCTGATCTCTTCGTCGCTGAAGCCCGTCTTGGAAAGCTCAAAGCCTTCTTTTTCGAGTTCTGCAAACTCGAGCTTGAGCATTTCCTCATCCCAACCGGCATCTAATGCCAAGCGGTTGTCTGCGATGATGTACGCGCGCTTTTGCGCTTCTGTCAACCCTGACAGTTCAATCGTAGGGACTTTTTCAAGTCCAAGCTTTCGGGCAGCAAGCACACGACCATGCCCCGCAATAATTCCGCTTTCACCGTCAATCAGGATCGGATTAGTCCAACCGAATTCTTTTATTGATGCGGCGATTCGTTCGATCTGCTCATCGGAGTGTGTACGAGCATTTCGCGCATAAGGTATCAGTTCAGAAACGTCCCGATAAACAACTTTTAAATCTTGTTTTTGCATAAAAAGAAACGGGCGATGCTTTTACACACCGCCCGTTGAGGAGCTTCCTTGGGAGAAGGAAAAACTTCAGCTGTTGAAAATGTTGGCTCTGGAGGCAGGACTCGAACCTGCGACTCGATGATTAACAGTCATCTGCTCTACCGACTGAACTACTCCAGAAACGAAAAAGGTAAAATGTGAAGTTAAAAGAACAAATACTTAGCCGTTATGAAAGAATTTATATTGAACAATAAAGGTAAGGCCACGTGGATGTTTTTTTGCATCCTTGGTTGTTTATCAGTACAAAATCAACCAGACGCGACAATGGAAATAGCTGCTTTCCTTGGTTGGGCGGTTGGCGTTCCTTTTGTTCTCTATAAATGCGAACAACACAACCTTGATCACAAATGGATTTGGGCTATTTTTAGCCTCATTTTCCCGTGGGTTGGCCCGTTTGTTTTTGCTTTAATCATGGGCGGGAAAATACAAAAATCTAAGACACATTCCATAGCCAACGATGATGAAAAGACTGATCTCGAAAAAGAAATCGGAAACGATCCCGTCAAAGAAAAATATCTTGTCAACCTCATCGAAGGAAAGCGTCCCACCGTTTTCAGTGCCGAGTCAATGCCTTTTGTGTGGCCAGAAGATGACTTTTTACTCTTCTCTACGAGAACACGAGCTTTCGGGATCAAAAAAGGTCGTAAATACGTTGCCGGCTCTCGAGGTGCTTCGATAAGAGTCGCCAAAGGCGTGAGTTTTAGAGTAGGCAATGCCAGAGGCCATTCTGAATCGGTCGACACTAAAGACGAATACGGAGAATCCGCCTTAATTGCAATAACAAATAAATCCGTATTTGTTCAAGCAACTAATGGAACGGTTAAACAATGGAGCCGTAACTCTATCAACTCAGTCGATGCCTTCCAAGACGGCATAAGAATGGATTTCAACAAAGGTATTCCTCTTTTATTTAAGCTTAATTCACTTTTTGATGTTGCTTGCGCTAGGCAGGCAGCTCTGTTCAAAGAGAAACCCTAATCAAAAAGCCCGTTGCATATCGCTTCGGGCTTCTTTTTACGTTTCTTCCGGGCACGGCAAAGGCGCCTCAAAGGGGCGCTTTCTCTACACAGTGCTTTTAAACCGGAACCATCCAAATTGTTGGGAGTAATGTTAATGCCCCAAAAACGAATGTCAACCCCCAATATTTTTAGGGGTTCCGCTCATTATTTCATTCTCCGTAAAGCGTTGAAAAATACGCAAGCGCAGATCTAATCATGTTCTTCACTTGCCACCGTGGCACTCGAAAAGATTTCGAGAACGCCTTGACGCTTTCGTTGCACCCTCTCGGGTTTGCACTGGGGTCAAGATAGAACATGGCCAAAACTTCCTTGTCACGATAATGCCCCCGCCAAAGCTCAGGGTCATTCATGATCTTGTCAACCTTGCGGGCAATGAGTTGCTTTTCGATCCGCGTCATCGGGATGGGTTTGCCGAGCGTCAGTCCTCGACGAGCGGCGTTCGGGTTGTCCTTGTCAGCCACTTTCTGCTCGATTCGTTTCAGCTCTTCTTCTGCGTTTCTGACCGACATCATGAGCGAATACAGCGGATTGACGCCTGTTCTCTTCCGTTCTTTCTGCGACCATGCCCAGAAGCGTAAAAACTCCTGCATGGTTCGCAATTTCTCTTCCTGCGGATCTCCGATGAACTCCATAACACCTCTTACAACTCATTGCCCAATAATCTCAAGGCTTCTTCGGCGGTCATCACGACGAGCCACTTTTCACCATCGGCGCGGCAAAACACAACCGGCCGTTCTCCGTCCTTGCAAGAGTCTCTCGCTTGCCCTATCCAGTCATAAATCCCGCCGATCCGGGCGCGGCGCTTGACTTCGATGTGATACGGACCGACGGCGATGTCGCAACCACCCTCTCGAGTTTGAGAAAGATTGCGCTTTGCTTCGACACCGAGCATGTCTTGAATCAAGTGACAGACTTCCCGCTCCCCTGCTGCGCCTTTTGTTCTTTGAGATTTGCCCATGTCAGCCCTCCGTTCTCAGAAGTTCAAAGTAAGGAGTTCCGGTAAAAGGATCTCGGGGGTCAACGTCCCAGTAACTCACCGTAAAGTTCAAAGCAGGAATTTTTGATTTTCGACCGTTAACATAGAAAAATGCCCGTTTAAATCCTCTTTTCTCGAGAACAGATTTGATCTCGTATGCCTTCGGGAAAAAGTCTCCAGCGTTAAACATCGTGTCATAGCTCTCACACAAAAGTTCGATCTTGATGTTGCGAGCTTCAAGTTTCGGATCGTGTGTATCTTTAAACCCCTTTAAAAGCGCCTTGCTCGCTTCTTCGACTACGACATGCGTCTTTTCCCAAGGAGAAACTTCAACGCGAACAGTAAAGCGTTTTGCCGCCTTCCTGACGATTTCCTCTGCTCTTTGCCCTGCGTGGAATTGATCATCAAATTTGTTCGACATAACGATTTATCTCCTCGTAGCGCTTTTTCAAAAATTCGACATGCTTAACAATGTCTCTTCGCTTCATAAGTCCATTTGCAACTACTCTGGCGGCTTGATCTGAAAGGTGCGCGTAAATTGTATGAACGGCTTTTGTTGCGTCGCCGTGTTGCGCCATTTGCAGCACAAAGACCCGCTCGCATTCTGTGAGCCGCTTCTCGTCTTTGCAGTAGTTCCTTTTCACTTACTCCCCTCCTTTTGATAATCAAAAAGCCAAGCCAAAAGCGAAAGCAACGTTACGAACGGAGCTGAAATGACCAACACAGTGAAAAACACCACCAAAGCGACAGAAATAGCTACGTAATAAGCTATTTCGCATGAGCCTTTCAAGATACTCATAACCACCTCACGCACGCGAATCCAAGAGCAATCAAGCCCGCAACGACACAAACGATTTCAAGAATGAATTCACTCATTTCAAAGGCAACCTCCACAACAACCACGACACTCAAGCTGTTTGTTCACAGCATCTTCGATTTTGTCTACCAGTAGCTTGAGTTCATCAGGCAAGTTTTCTTCACGAACCTTCCAATCACCCTCTTCAACGATTTCGTCGGCATAAGTTGCCCCAAATCCGCAATGGCCACCGGAACGTAAAGCGTTATCCAACTCATATCTTTTGCCGTTGACTTCTAAAACAAGCGTTCCAAAGCACAGTGTTGGATAACGGCCCGTGTAATCGATGATCTTGATCCCTGCCATTACGCCGCCTCCGGTTTCGGATTGAACATCGGGAGCTTCCCGAACTCGACGAGGTCCTCCTTTCGGTACTTCGTGTGCTTTTCTGCTTCGTTCTTGTCAGCAGTGCTCAAAAGGCTGTCGATGTTCTTTGTCGATTCGAGAACGCGATGCGCTTCAGCGAGAACTCGATCTACGAGAAAAGTCTCAAGAGCCATTCCGATATAAGTCGCATCAAACCGCACGCCATTGATGCGAAGCATATGTATGCCGTCAACGCAGTCTCGAAACTGCTTCTTGTCGGCCATGTTGACACCCTCGGGCAAAAGCTTTACGCGATCCAAAAGCTCTGCGCAGCCTCGGACAACCTTCCACTCGTCGGAATTTTTGGGCGGGTCGTACTGCGTGCAAATGCGCGCGTAGTCGAGAAGCTTGTGGTAGATCGGATGGTTGCGAAGGACGATTGTCATCGCCCCGCGAACGTATTGATCCTGAGCCGCCGCATGAAATGCGCACATGCCACCGAAACTTGGCCAGCCATCGCAGTCACCACAAATGCAGCGTTTCGGCTCTGGCGTTTGCTTTTCTTTTTTCGCCCTTGCTTTCGCGTATTGAGTCGTGTTCATTTCCATGGTGTGTTACCTCGACAAATACTTTCCTTCGCAGATCTTCGTGTAGTTCGAAAGCTTGAAGATCCAATCGAAATCCGCGTGCCACTCGCGACCGTTGTTTCCCATAAGGAAGTCGCAAGTCTTTATGTATTCGAAATAGCGTCGGAAGTAAGCGATGCCGTCTTCCTGCGTTTGGAAGTCCCCGTCCTTCATGCAGTCGCGCCAGCGCGCGCGCATGTCTTTCTGGCGCGTTGGCGTGAGCTTCTGGCACATGCCTAGGAACGGGCCAAGAATCTCATTGAAGTCGGCGATGATTTTTTTGTACGGGCAGTCGATCCCCTTTTTCGGTTTTTCGACTTCGGAGGCTTGAGGGTCGGAAACGGCAGTTTCCACAATTCCATCTTCAGATGGAATATATATATCCTGTTCCTGCTCCTGTTCCTGGATGCGCGATGCCGTCTCGTTGGCATCTTTTATGTCATCTGGGATGGCATGCGAGATGGCATCTTTTATGTCATCTGGGATGGCAGAGCGAACCCCCTCAGATAGCCCAAAAATAGTGGGTTTAAGGTGCGATAAAGCGAGTGCCAAAAGGTTGCACTCGGGCATCAAATCAATGAGACCAGCCCATCCTTTCACCGCATTTGGACCGTTTGGTGGGTTGTACTTTAGGAAGTTCGGAATGAAGATGAAGCCTGCCTTTTCGTCAACCATCAACATTCCCATCTGGCATAGCGTCTGGATGGCATCGAGCATGGCATCTGGTTGCCATCCGAGTTCCATCGCGAGTGCCACCGACCTCGATCGAAGCATGCCAAGTTGGTTGGTGTCCGGATGTGTCAGTACGAGAAAGAAAGCCAGCTTGGACTTGTCGTCCAATTCCCTGAACTTCCTGTCGTTCCAAATCCGAGTGTCGATTTTTCTATAGCGAGCCATGATGCCCTCTAGGCTTTCCGGCGACTTTTTACCGGCTCTTTGAAGTATTTAGGGCAAAGAATGAATTCAGGAATCCCCGTGAGGCGTGCAACTTCTGCAGCCTTGCGATACGAGATGTATCCTTTCTTTCTCCAATCGCTAACCGCCTGATGCGTCACTCCGACAGCGTCGGCGAGAAATTGATCTTTGCCGCCAAGAGCGTTGACCGCTCGATTGACTGGATTGTTTTCTTGTAGAGTCACTTGCATCTCCGCGATTTTTATTGCGAAATCTTACACCACTTTCGCAAGTGATAGCAAGTGACACTTGCGCAATATGTTTTTACCTACTTTTGATAAAGTGTGAGAAAATGCAAGTAAACATTGAGTTGGAGATCGTAGATGTCTTGCGGTGAACGAATAAGCGAGTTAATGAAATCAAAGAGATTGACTCAACAAGAAGTCGCTGACAAAATCGGTGTAGCTCGTCAGTCCATTTCCTTGTGGCAAAAAGATCAAACCGCCCCGAGCGGTAAAAATCTCGAAAAATTAGCCGCTGCCCTTGGAACCACTTCAGGCTACCTTCTTTTCGGCCAAGAGTCCTCTTCAGTTAAAACTTTTGACAACGGCGACACGCCCCCAGACGATGTTGTCGTGATCCATGAGTACCGCCTGACATTCGGAGCCAGCCCAACCGGCATAGAAGCATCTCCGGAATGGGAAATCGTCGACGACGGTGATGACTACTGGTATAAACGAACCTTTTTCCAAAAACGGCACTTAAATCCGGATAGATGTAAGCGCGCCCGCGTTTCGGGCGACAGTATGGAGCCTACGATTTGTGACGGAGACACCTTCTTGTTCTTTGAAGAGTGCGACTCAAGGCCCGGATGCGTTGTAATTGCCGACGGTCAAATTTATGCAATTTCCGTAGAAGGGCAGCTAAAAGTTAAGCGTCTTTCCAAATCAAAAGACGGCATAGTCGTCCGATCGGATAACCCATCATATCCACCAGAAACCTACTCCGGAGACGACTTGGCCAAATTGAGAATTTACGGGAAAGTCATAGAAATCAGCAGATCTTTCTGATCAAATTTAAAACATATCCATCGAAGCCTCGGCGCCCGTCGAGGCTTTTTTGTTGCCCTAAGCGTGACGATTTGTCACGACTTGACAGCGTCTAGTCAATTTCTTTTGCCTCTTTTTGATTTAACGCAAGGTTTACTTGCAAACATGTTAAATTTTTGTGCAAGTTTTTCTTGCTATATTCTTGCGTCGGTGTAAAATTCTTTGCAAGTTAAATTGCGGTTCGCCGCAAGTTTTCTTAACAAAGGAGAAACATCATGCAAGACAAAGAAAAGACAGACTGGTTCGAAGCAATCGCTCCTTGGATTGTGGCCGGAGTGTTTTTCGCTTGGCTTGCATGGTGCTCTCCGGACATCCAACTCTGGTTCTCCAGATTCTAATTTTTAAGAGGCTCACCATGACAAAGAAGATTTGGAAACTTACCGAAAAAGCGGCTCAATTCATCTATTCCGTTTGCCCGGACGAAGTTACCGCCGCGCAACTCACGAAGCAAGCCTACGTTTGCTTCAACAGCGAACAGACCTGTGTGGATTTCACTCTCGCTACGCTCAATCCGGGCAAAACCCTTGAATGCAAGGCCACGATCAGGCTCTGGCGCGAAGAGTGCTGCGTTTTCGTCGAAGACGAAGAAATCGACCGCCCGTGGGAGTTGACCGCTGAAGAAATCGCCCAGATCGGCGAAGACGAAGATGAAGATGATGCCGACTCCGCTGATGAACGCGACGGTATTTTGAACTGCGTTGTGATCGTCAAACACGGGAATGATGACGAAACCGCCGAAGAGAAGAAGGACAACGAGTAAGCGGAGGGCACCATGAACCAACTCACTGTTAAGACCGAAAACACGGGTTTGATGCTCGAACCCACGAACACACACGAAGCGCTTGAGCTTGCTGACCGCTTGGCTAAGAGCCAACTAATCCCGAAAAACTTTCAAGGCCGCCCGAATGACGTATTCGTCGCAATGCTATGGTCTCGCAACCTTGGGATGCCGATTGTGCAAGGCTTGCAAAACATCGCAGTCATCAATGGACGCCCGTCTATCTGGGGCGACGCCGCTCTGGCGATTGTCAAGGCGAGCGGCTTGCTCGAAAGTTTCAAAGAAACGCTCGCCGGCATGGGCGACTCCATGACAGCCACTTGCACGATCGTCCGCAAGAACGAAGTCGAGGCGTACACGGCCAGCTTCAGCGTTTATGACGCAAAGCTCGCAGGTCTTTGGGGCAAGCAAGGTCCGTGGAAGCAATACCCAAAGCGAATGCTTGCGCTACGGGCCAGAGGCTTTGCTCTGCGTAATGCCTTCCCGGACATACTGCTCGGCATTGGCATTGCTGAAGAAGAGCAAGACATCACTCCTGCAGACACGCAAGCCGAACCGAAGCCGATCAACGAACAAAAAGCCGCTCCTCGCAAGCCTGTTCGCAAATCAGCCGCCGAGGCTCCCATCGAGGACGCAAAAGAGGTCCAGACGGTTCAGGAGCCTGAGCCGGCTCCTTTTGAAGAACCTGCTCAAGATGAACAGCCTACCGATTTGTTCGGCGGCCTGCCTCAAGAAAACGAGGCAAACAAAGGAATGACGGTCGAGGACGTTCAGGCCGCGCTCGATAAGTGCGCGAGCCTGCAGGAAATGAAGGATCTGTACAACGGTCTGCCGCTCGAGCTCAAGACTCAAGTGAAACAACTGTTCTCAAGCCGCCGCACGGCACTCGGAGTGTAGTCATGCTGTCAGTGACAAACGTTTTTGTACCGAAGTTTGACGAAGAGAAGCACCGATACACGACCGAAAGCGGTCTGAGACTTCCGAGCGTCACGCAAATTTTGCACCCGATTTCGCTTTCTCTTTACGAGGGTGTTGATCCGGAAACCCTCCGATTGAAAGCGGAACTCGGGAGCGCAGTTCATAGCTGCATCGAATATCTGATCGAAGATGATCTTGACGAAAGCAGCATCGATTTGAGCTGGAAGCCTTACGTAGACGCTTGGAAATACTGGCGCTCGGTCTATCAGCCGAATTTCCTGCACACCGAGTTGCGACTTGGCTGCGAGCTTTTCTGCGGAACAGTTGACTGCATCTGCGAAATCGCAGGCGACTTTTATGTAATCGACTGGAAAACGACAGACAAGCTGATGAAGACAGTCGGTCCGCAGACCGCTGCGTATGAGCTTTTAGCTCGCGATTACGCAAAGAGCCAGTCGATGCTTCACAGAGCGGCGCTTCAGTTGAAGCCGAACGGACAGTTCGTCTTTGAACGCTTCTCAGACGTCAATGACTACGCCATTTTCGAACACCTTTTAATCGTGAATCAATGGATGCACAAATGACAGAACAAACCACACAAATCACTCTGCAAATGCCTGAAGACTTCATGGAGAAGTCGCTCAAAGTCAAGGCGATGGCTGAAGCCTTGGTTGTCTGGGACGATGAAGGCTACAAGGCCGCAACGGACTTCGCCTCGTCCTGCAAAGCGGCGATCAATGCAATCGAAAAGCGTCGTGTCGCAGTCAAAGAGCCGTACAAAAAGGCGGTCGAAGCGATCGACTCAAAAGCAAAAGAGCTGAAGAAGCCCTTTGAAGAAGCGATGAAGATCGCTCAAGACTTGTCTTATGCGTACCTTCGCGAGCAGGAACGTAAGAAAGAAGAAGCCCGGCAAAAAGCGCTTCAAGAAGCCGCCGCTGAGCGAGCCAAGATTGAAAAACAACTTGAGATTGAAGAAGCAAAAGTTGTCGAAACTACGACGCACGAAGAACGCATCGCTCAAGAAGCCAAGGTGATCGACCTGAAGAACCAAGCTCAGTCCGTCGGTGCTGTCACTCCGATCAAGGAAACTGTGAAGAGCAATGCTGGTCTGACTCTGAAGAAGAAGTTCAAGCCCGAGGTTGTCGACATGGTTGCGTTCATCAAGTGGTGCGCCACGAACGTCGACGCGATTCCTGCGGTGGTCACTTTCTTAAAAGTCGAACAAGGCAAGCTCAACACGTTTGTGAACGCCACGCAGGGCGCCCAGAAGATGGACGGCGTCAGTATCAATCAAGTGACTTCAGTCAGCACTCGCGCAAAGAAAGGCTCCGGCGCATAACGATTTTTGGGGGAAATTCAGTTGAGTCCTGAAGGGGACGTTTGGTGAGCCATGAACGAGAACGCCTGAAAAGTACCCCAACTATTTTTAACGAGGAAAACATGAAAGCTTTTTCAGAACAACTGCCTGCGATATCCGCCGGTGCGCTTGATGAAGATCTGACGCAAGCGCTCGCTGACGGTGTCGAATTTCTCGACGCCAACGGCGGCACATTCGAGATCAATCTAAAGCTCAAGCTGAGCCAGGTCATCAATCGCGCGGGCGTCATGATCAAGATCACGCACGACGTGCAAACAAAATTCCCGAAGCCGAAGCCCGCCGAGTTCACGATGTTCTTGGGACCTGACGGAGACCTTCTGCTTGAGAACCCCCGGCAAGGAAACCTCCCCTTCAAAGAAGTGAAGACGGAAAACCCCAAGCCTGAAGTAATCCCCACTTTCGTCAGAAAGACGGCGATCATCGTTGATAAAGAAACAGGAGAAATCCAATCATGAGCGAAGTTATTAAAAAACCGTTCGAACCGAACATCAAGTTTGTCGACCAACGACCCATTTTGATCAAAGACTCCGACGGATGCTTTGACGATCTTGAGGATTATCTGACGAAGCCTACGCGCATTCGTCTGGATGAGAATCTCACAAACTTCGCTTCATTTGTTGAAGCTTGCGACACCCGCTTGGATAAAGAAGAAGCAGCTATTTACACGCGGATTATTGACCAACCGAAGTTCAACAACTTTAAGTTCACTGCCTTCGCAAAAGATTGCAGAAACGGTAATCCCGAATGGCGAGACGATTTCATTTTCCGTTTTGAAGGATTGTTCACGAAACACACCCGGGACTGGCTCGCTCGCGACGAATATGAAATGGATCAGAACATTTTTGCTCTGTTTATCGATAAGCACCTTGATGACATACGTTGTCGCGAGGAAGACCGAAAGCTGTATCCGTCGCAAATCGAACTCTTCAATTTCGTCACGACGCTTCAAGACTCTAAGAACGACCGTTTTTCTCGCAAGGTCAATATTCAGAATGGCGATGTGTCTGTGAGCCTTGAGCGCGAATCCGATGACGGCACGATGCAACAGCTGAAGCTCTTTGAGCGATTCCCGATCGTTCTGCAGATCTACGAAGGGTTTCCGGAGTATCAAGTCGAAGCAAAGCTTCGTTTCCGCATCCGCGACGGGCAGGTCTATTTCTTCTATGACATCCACGGATTGGAAGAAATGTTCATCGCCGCTCGCAACTGGGCTGTCAACGAATTGAAAGAAAAGACCGGTCTTCCGGTTTACATCTAAACGAAACGGAGGGGCCTTGTCCCCTCCAGGGGACGAACATGAAAAAACGTTTGGAAAGAGATACTGGAGAGCTTGGCACGTTGATGTGTGACGTCAAACAAGTCGCCGCGGCTTGCAACATCGGGATTTCGACTGTTTGGAATCTGGTCAAAGAAGACCCGACCTTCCCGAAGCCGATTTACCTCTCCCCCCGCGTCGTTCGCTGGCCAAATTCAGAAATCATTGAATGGGTCAAGGCGAGAGCGGCCGCTCGAAATGAAACAGCTCTGGAGGCAGCATGAGCCAGATTTTCTTTTACGCAGCGGCTCTGTTCATTTTCTGCACTGTGATCGCTGTTGAATTTTTCGGAGTTTGCTGAGATGCCGAAGAGCAAAAAACCTCGTCACGCTTACAAGCGCAAAGTCGGCACGAATTTCTGGAATGTTCGAGAAGAGAACCTCGACATCATCAGAGAAAACTTCGCACGCCTTGAGCTGAAGTCTCTTGTCAACCTCGAAAAAGGCGAATGTATCGACGATGACTTTTATGAGTTCAGAGACTTTGTGAACTGGGGCATTGTCGCAGTCAGCACAAGAGACGATTACACGTTTCAGAGCGAAGTCAACGAGACTTGCGAAAGACTGCGTCAGGCCGTTGCGGCCATTACCGAGATCCAAGTGCGAGGTCGTAAGAACTGGGGACATTACGTTGCAAAAGCTGAAGAGCTTGACTTGATCCGTGTTGCAATTGAATTTGTCGGGAATCTGATGCTTGAGTCTGTGAAGAAGTGCCCTGTTCGTATGGTCCGAGAGTGGGAAACGATGCTCAAAGTCAGCCGAAGTGTGATGTATGGGCAACCGGTCAAAAACACGACAAAAGCATTAAGAAAATCGGTCGGGAGATAGTGATGGTTGATGTTGCGGTTTATGTTGAATTTAAAGCGAAGGCACTCATAAAAGAGCTTTCTGAAAGCTTTGATATTCGTAAGTGTGGTGATCTGTATCAGACGCTGGGAGACTTGCTAAAGCTCGAATCTGAAACCGAATTTGAAAAAACTGGTTTCATTGTCCCTAACGGCGGTCCGCTCCCAGACCCAGTCGCAGAGGCAATTTATTCTGCTGTCGAGAAGTCTCAAGTGCCCCCCCCAAGAAGGCTCGGAAGGTACAGAAGCCGTACTTAAAACGCGGAGAAAAACAGACGATCATCGACCTCATTTTGGATAGGTTTTTCGAAGAGTCAAAGTCTGGAAAAACGGAATTCGTTTTTTACGGAAAAGATTTCGGCGTAAGTGGAGAGTATCTGCAGAAGAACATCTTCAACACGCTCAACTCAAACAAAACGAAAATGAATCGATTCCCAGATCTGAAGATAAGGTACATGACTATCCCCGGCGGCGTTAGCTGCCATATTGGTAGGAAGGAGCAATAAATGACGAAATTAAATCCGAGATACAAAGACGGATATATCTCATGGGCAAGCTTTATGGATGACGAAACTGTAAAACAAATAAATAATCTTGTCGCCCATCCTTTTGTACAAATTCCCGTGGCTGTTATGCCTGACTGTCATGCTGGCGCTGGTGCAACTATTGGATCTGTTTTCAAAACGTTCAACAATACGATCATTCCAATGGCAGTTGGCGTTGACATCGGCTGCGGGATGCGCGCTGCAGAACTTGATACAGAATTCTGTCTCAAAATTGAAAAGTTTGACACGGAAGAAAGACGTAGAAAGTTCTTTGATGAAGTTTCTTCGATTGTACCGGTTGGATTTAACGGATTTAATGCTGAGAACAGCGTGCACAAATACTATTTGGAGCAGAATCAAAAGGCGTTGAACTGGCGAATAGATGGATTAGTTAATTCAAAAGATTTCAACTTTAAATCTAAAGAAGAAGAAAGATGGTTTAGTGAGACCGCTATCAGACAACTTGGGACACTCGGCGGTGGGAATCATTTTTTATCTTTGATGTCAACAAAAGATGAATCAAAGTGGTTTTTAGTGGTGCATAGCGGCAGTCGTCGTATTGGGCACTTCTGCGCAACTCGTTTTTATGAAGAGGCAGCGCAAAAGATGGAATCTCAATTCGGTGACGATTGGGGTAGTTACCTTCGTGACAGAAATTTGGCTTACCTTCAAGGCGAAGATGCTAATCGTTACTTCCGAGTCCAGCGATGGTTACTAGAGTACGCCGAATTGAATCGTTTTCTCATAGTTGATCGCATACAAGATCTCTTAGGAGTTGCATGTACATGCCATATTGACACAACACATAACTTTGTCAGACGTGCGGGAAACAACCGTTTTTTGACTCGAAAAGGGGCTTGTTCTGCGAAAAAGGACGAGTGGGTCATCATTCCAGGATCGATGGGATCGGAAACTTACATCGTAAAAGGACTCGGAAATCCGGGCAGTTTTAATTCATGTTCTCACGGTGCCGGTCGCAGAATGAGCCGCTCTCAGGCAAAAAAGACCTTCACGATTGAAGATGTTGTGTCTCAAACTGAAGGTGTCGTCTGCAAGAAGGACGAAAGCATCTTAGATGAACTTCCTCAAGCATATAAGGACATAAAGACCGTTATGGAAGATCAAAAAGATCTCGTGGAAATTATCTATGAACTTCATGACCGAGTTTGCATAAAGGGGTAGGCCATGATTGTTATTGACTACAGCAAAATTGAAAACGAAAACGGTGGAGCCAGAACGCTTCTTTTTAATGAATGTGACATTGATCGCGTGATAGATGAAGTAAAGAGAGGGACTTGGACGTTAAAAGCCGTTACTCACTATGACTGGTATAGCTGGGTTAATCAATTCGTTGCAATCAGTGAAGATTACGGAATTGTCGCCGGAGACTTTGAAGAAACCGTTATCGCGAGTAGCCAGGAAGCACTAGATGACTTTCTCAAGCACTTCCCGTATTACGAATGGAATTATGCAGATATTTGATGAGGAGACGAACAGTGAAACACAATGGATTAGCAAACCTGTTTCTCGGTTTTATTTATGGAGGCTCATTCACTTATGTCCATACCTTCGTGGATGACTTGCTATTTAGGATCGTATTGATGAGTGCCATTTTGGCCCTTGAGTTTGGTTTAGCTTGTTTTTTGTATGACTTTGTGAAGGACTGAAATGACGCACGTTGATTGGACCCCGTATCCAGAAGAGAAACCGCCTTGCACTGATGACTACCTCATTACGATAAAAAAAGGTAGAAAGCTATGCGTCACTAAAGATTGTTATGACATTAGTGAAGGCGAATTCGAGATTGAATTCAATGCAAAAATTATCGCTTGGGCAAAAATGCCCGAGCCGTACAGACCCGAAGGAGATAACAAGTGAACTGGCAATTACTAAAAAATGTCAACCCACCGATCGGGAAAATTATCCATCTCTATGATGCAAACTCGCAGAGTGTACTTTATGCGAGAAGAGTTGGGCCCCGTGGCCAGAATCTCCAATTTTCTCAGACATATCAAAACGGCGGAATTGGAATACATCCCTTCGAGCTCGACTATAAAAATTTCAGAGAAGAGTTTGGAGACAAGATCTACTGGTCACTTTTTGTCAAACCTTGAGTAAAATTAAAGCAGACAAAATCCCCGGCAACTTGAACGATGAACGCCGGGGATTTTTCGTCTAGCAAATGTCCTATGCTCACCACTATGCTCACCATAATTTCTCAAAGTGACTTCGTGTACCGAAAATGCTGAATTTACGAATCCTCTCACCCGACCATCTTTCAAAATTGCGATCTGTTGTCAGATCGCTTTTTTTATTGTCTCGTTCTAAGAACTCCACTATTTCCAGGCTATCCATTGAAACAATATAGTTTGTCTTGCGTTGTCACGTGTCTATATTCTTTGTCTCAAGCTCGTGGTTTTTGCCACAAATAGATGCCCCCAATGAACTCATCAGGGAGCAAAAAAGACCAAATTCTCGGATTTATGGGGAGCATAAAACGGCACCTTGGGAGAAAAACATGCCGAAAACAGCCGAGTGAATCACAAAAGAGACACTGTAGGCATGGTGTGCAAATGGGAGAGGTCCATTAGTAATGCACGGGCAACCAACCAAAGAAACGATTAAGGCACTCAAACAGCCAGTGAAGCGACGAACGAAAATTGCTTACGACTCAATTTCTAAACTTAGATCACTATGCTCAAGAACACTTTCTTTAACTTGATGGCCAAGAGCAACGAGATAAAGGTTCGCGCCTTCACGACGCGCGAACTTCATTGCGGGAACGAAGTCACTATCTCCGGTAACCAATACAAGGATTTGAACAATGCCCTTCAATGTTAAAGCCGCGATGTCCATACCAATACGCATGTCAACACCCTTCTGCGAAATCTTGGGCTTTACATCGTCCTTTGAAATTGATACGGAATCTGCTTTTTTGTTGAGAACTGAAGATCGATCAGTCCATCCTTGAAATGATGTTTCTCCCATACGCATTGCAAAGAATGGCTCTTTTTTCAATTCGCTGAAAAGTGTCTCTGTTCTGGAAGCAAGTGGAGTTGTTGAGAAATCAATCATTCCTCCCTGCAACGGCATTTTCTCTTTAACTGAAAGAGGAAATGCGTCATAAAAATAGACTCTATGCAGGTCGTGGTTTTTCAATGCGTCATGATTTTTTATTTTTTCAACCAGATTAATGATGTCTGTCTTAGTCGCTGGCTTTTTAGATGTACCTAACTTTCTACGGGCGAATCCACCATCAATCAAAATTGCGTATTTCATGAGTGCACAAAAAAAAGAGAGGTACTGCACCGGTCGAAGGTCGAGCCTTCTGTTATATGTCACCGGTGATTGACCTCGTTTTTATCGTGGCCTCATTTATGTAAATACAACTACCTTGTCAAAGTGTTAGGGCAAAATAGAAATGTCCGCTTTTTAGTGTTTTTTACAAAAATCGGCTATGGATGTGATCTTTAACCGATTACCTAACTTCCTTTCTTATTTCTTCTCAAAAGTATTCTTCAAGCCAATTCTTTTTGATAAAGCTTTGGCATTACAAGATAATTGATGCGGAAAAGGACTTCAAACTGAAGTCCTTTTTCCTTATTGAACAAAGTTCAACGACAGATTAGTTCCAAATTAGAGGAAAATCAGCGAAGAACCCACCGTCGTGATCGTGGCGATAATCATCACGGGAATCGTGCGACGTGCCACTTCAAACGGAGACAAGTTAGCGATGCTGGACACGGCGATCATGACGCCTGCAATCGGAGACATTGATCGCGCGATACCGGCAGTCAATTGAACCGGGCAAGCCATCACAACAGTTTCCCAACCGACAGCCTTGGCAGCGCTAGGCAGCAGACCGGAGAAAGCAAAGAATGCGGCATTACCGGAACCCGTCACCAAGGCGGCAACAATCATGATGGTACACATCACAAAGAGCATCAAAACACCGCCAGCGCTTTCCATAGAAGCCGCCGCATCAATGATCGTGTCAATGCCGCCCGTCAACTTCAAACCTTCGGCAAAAACACTTGCGCAGATAATCAGCGCAACGGTTGTACCAAACACCTTACCCATTCCGGTAAAGAAGGTCTTTGTGCCATTGACGCATTCTTTAAAGTTACGGTTGGTGAGCAAATGCACAATGAAAGCCGTAAACATGCAAGTCACGATACAGGTTTGAATACTTAAGCGAACACCGACAATGCCAAACTTGGAGAAAACAAAGAGCAAGGCGATCGGCATGACCGGCAGCAAAGCATAGAACCAGGGGGCATCGGGAGCCTTCGCGACTGCCTTATCGCTTTTGACAATCGCCTGAAGACCGAAGTCAGCTTCCGTTAAACGACCGCTAGCCAAGTCACGCTTATCAAACCAACGTTGGATGTACATGTGCGAGAAGCAAATCGCGATCATCGTCACGATAGCCACCGGAATTTGTCCTTCGATAAACCAGGTCATCACATCCAAATCCGAGAGCTTGGAACCCAAAATGGAGTTGGCGGAGGCCGGTCCCAAGTCCAAGCAGCTCGCCGTGGCGATGATAGCAGCAGCGGAAAGTTTTGAGACACCCACGGACATCAAAAGCGGATAAATCGTGAGCATCAACAAAACACCCAAACCAACCGCAGAGGGAATGAAAATATTCATGATTTGACCGGCAACGTAGGCCAAACCCAAAAGCAGATAAGGAGATTTGACGTAGCTCAGAGGCTTGGAACAAACACGCACCAACGCTTTTGTGGCACCGATACTGTCAAGGTATTCAGCAAAGCCGCTGATCAACATAATCTGCAGACCCAAGCCACCCAAAGTGGACTTGGAAATATTCGTGAACCATTCGAAGATATCGAACACAAAATTATTCGTGCTCTTTTTCAACAAAGGATCAGGACTGACGCACATGGCGATGAAGATAAGCAATACGCCGACCAAAAACAAAGACCACGGGGCGTAATACTTTTTGACCACTAAATAGCCGACCAGGATCACTCCCAGCACAACCATCAAGATACCGAACATGAAGTTTCCTCCAGATTGAAATAATAGAAAGGTGTAAACACCGAGCTCGGGAATCTAGCGCTCCCTTAGCTTTCGGATCAGATTCCTCCGATCCCATTCATTACAAAAGTCATACAACGCAACGTTGACGAACTTTCGCGATGATTTTCTCTGCGACTTTTATCTCTGCCATTCAGAGCGCCTCCCTCTGCTTTTAAGTGAGAGACCTAACCAATAGAAGAAAAAGCCGCGACAATGATCTCATTTTCAATCAGCGTGCATTTTGGATAAATCAATATTGTTTCATCCGAAATAGAGAATTCAATTTCTCTTTGGCAACCGCCCATTTAAAGCCAAGATCAAGGTTTTGAAATTACTTAAAAAAAGTCAGGGAGAGGATATCAAATATTTGTCTGTTCGTTGTGAAATTACGCGTGTTTTTTCGGTTAATTTGAAGAGGTCGTTTGTGTTAGATCACCTAAGCGGCACTCAGATCAATTACGCAAAGAGCCCCCTCCCTGAATTTGGGTCAGATCTCTCGCTGCAGGGGTCTTCGCCCCAACCATTCTGAAATTTGTTCAAACGCTTGTTGAATTGCCACCGGCAATAAATTTTCAATCGGTTGATGATATGTGTTCTGAGCAATGATGTCGCCTAAAAAACCGGAATATTCCGCTTTTTTCTTCTCCAATCTGCGTTTAAGTTCCCTTGGGCTCATCGCCATCATCCGCTCATATTGAAGACGTTTGGACTGAGCGGATATATTGGGAGAGGCATTGCAAGACCATAGCGCGTCATAAATCTCCCGCTTAAGTTGAGTCTTGTAGACAAGTTCACCTTCCATTGCCAGCCCCGGTGAAAGGAAAAAGACCCCGCTGCGGTTTTGCTTAGCGGAAAAATGAAGCCGTCTTTCCGTATCTCGCAATTGCTTTAACACAACGTGCCTGGCATCCCCATCGTTATCACTGATCACACAGAAAGGCTTTCTCAGACTTAAAGCCAACATGAGAAACGGAGCATAGCTCTTACCGTCCACACCCATAATACTGATCCCAAAAGCGCTCGGATCTTCACCAAAATAAGCCTGAAACATTCCCCGAATCAATTGCTCTTCAGTGACCCCTTCAACAAAAATCAAACCTGTGGCAAAAAGGCTTTCTCCACGAAAACGCAAAATCAAGCGCTTAATCGCGCGTGTTTCCGCAGGATCAATGTTCTGAGGTAACCAGCGAACATCAATATTTTCACCCACTCTCAGCATGCTTCTGAATTCATGCGGTTCACAAACGGAGGCCACATAGGGCGAGTGCGTCGAGACGATGAACTGATGAGAGAGCGCTTTCAGTTGCGCCATGAGCGCTCTTTGCGCATTGGGGTGTAAGTGAATTTCAGGCTCTTCGGCCGCAATCAACATAAATAAGGGTTTGTTTTGTATCGCTGCCTGTTTTGCCAGCAAATCTATCAGCAACACAATCGACAAAATCGCAACGCTCTTTTGACTACCCTTGCCTTGCAGAGCCGAAAAAGGAAGAATTTTTTCCGAATCCGTTTTTACAAGCGAGAAAAACTCCTGAATGTTATCAGCCGTCAGTGACACCGCTTCAGGCAACTGCGCCCCCGGACCTTCCAAACTTTGACACAACGAATCCAACAACACTCGCAAATCTTCAATGGGTTTATCCGCATAATCGGGGTGCTTCTTTATGGCCGAACCCAGACGCTTGACCATGAGACTCACAAAAGATTTTTCATTTTTGAGATCTTCCCGAAGATTTTCCTCCGCGTCAATGCTGACAAATTGAAGCGAACTCGGCAGACCAGCCAACTCATAAGCGAGTTTTTCTCCATCCCAATGCGTAATAACAAAACGTTTCTTTTCAATTTGACCGTTGGGCAAGCGTTTAAAAAGGGTTCTGAACGCAAAATATTCACGACGATAATGATCTCTGCTAATCATGCCGCTGAATTCCTTAAGCCACTCATCGCCAAATGTTGACAGGCGTTTGTATTCACTATTTAGGGGTACAAAACGGACATCCACCCACAGTTCATTGCCAAACTCACCCGCTGCATCAACGTGGAAGTCCTCCTTCACCACCGTTATTTCATCGCTTAGCGCCAATTCCAACGCTTTTAAAACGGTACTTTTCCCACAATTGTTTGTCCCCAATAAAACAGCGCTGCGCCCCAACGGCATCTTCAGTGTCTGAATGCTTCTGAATCCATGAATGCGAATGCGGTCAATAATGATCATGTTGAAAATCCACAGAAGGTTCTATTTCCATTGTATTCGTTTGTCATCATCAGGCATAGAGGTTTTGCACAGACTTCCCTACAATGAAAAAAGAGAGCTCTTTGGAGTCAATCATGCGTGAATACACAGAAATCGAAACGGTCACTCAGCTTTTAGGTCTCGTTACAGAACCGGGTCACGTTGACCATCATGTGTTTCAAAATATCGACTTTACCGATTTAGCGGATTTAGCTTCCCAGTCCACTTTTTCGGATTGTCTTTTCTTGGGTTGCGTACTACCGGAATCATTTTCGCAACACCTCGATAAAAGCAATCTGATTTTCCCCAAATTAGACGCGCCTTTCGATATCTACCGCAGTTATCTGTATTCGGCCAATTCACTTTACTCGGGCTTTGACCCGCGCGATGAGAGTACGATAGAGAATACCTACGACAGACAGGTCTACCGACATTTCTTGCGAAGCGGCGTCATTTCGAAAAACATTAAAGAAACGCTGTCGCGCTATCTGCATGATCACTCCATGAGCAACGCCATTAAGGATTTTTTGGCCAATTACCATGAACGCCAGATTGTCGGCATCATGGGCGGGCACGATCTTTTACGCTCTGATCCTTTCTACAGACAAATCGTTTTCCTCAGCAAACGACTGACCGAAATGGGTTTCATCATGGTAAGCGGTGGCGGCGCCGGCGCCATGGAAGCCACTCATTTGGGCGCCTGGCTTGCTGAAAGAACGACTGAGGAAGTTGAAGACGCGCTTTCAATTCTCAACGCGGCGCCAAGCTGGCAGGACGAAGGGTGGCTTGCGAGCGCATTTAAGGTAATGCTCAAATATCGTCAAACCCACTTCATCAGTCTGGGCATTCCGACTTGGCTCTATGGGCACGAGCCTGCCACCCCGTTTGCCACTCATATCGCCAAATTCTTTGATAACAGTATTCGGGAAGACACTATTTTGAACATTACCCGCGGTGGCTTGATTTACACTCCGGGCAGCGCCGGCACCATTCAAGAAATCTTTCAAGCGGCGGTTCCCAACCACTACAAAACTTACGGTTATTCAAGCCTGATGGTCTTTTTAGGGGTGGATTTCTGGCGCAAGGAGTTGCCGGTTTATTCGCTTCTGGAGCATCTAGTCAATACCGGCAAGTACAGCGGCTTGCGTATCGGCATTACCGATGACATTGAAGAGGTTGCTCAAACCGTAAAAATGTTCAAACCGCAAAAAGGAATCTGAGTCCTTTGAAAGTTATAATTTCACGGTCAACCAATAATTTAGAAAAAAGGCTCTTATGACATGGATTGTCGGTCTGACAGGCGGCATCGGTTCCGGGAAAACGCAGGTCAGCAACGCTTTTGAAGCATTAGGTGTCCCGGTGATTGACACCGATCTTATCAGCCACGCGGTCACCGCGCCCAACGGATTAGCCATTCCCGCCATCCGTGACGCATTCGGTGATGAATTGATTGATCCGTCCGGCAAACTGGATCGCGACAAAATGCGCGAGCTCGTTTTCACAGATTCCGAAGCCAGACATAAACTGGAAGCCATTTTGCATCCGCTGATTGCCAATGTCACGATGGCCTCAGTCGCTCAGCATTCGGATGCGCCTTATGTGGTGTTGGTCGTTCCTCTTTTGGCCGAAAGTCCTCAATGGATCGACCGTTGCGACCGTATCCTAGTCATCGATTGCGAAGTGCAAACTCAAATTGAGCGTGTGATGGTGCGATCCAATCTCTCCAGAGAGCAGGTCATGGCCATCATCGCCACGCAAGCCACACGCGAGGCTCGCAAAGCAATTGCCAATGAAGTGATTGTGAATGAGTCCACCTTGGAAGCCTTAACGCAACAAGTGCGACGGTTGCACGATTTCTATCTCACGATGGCTCGCCAGTCGCCCAAAGCAGGAGAACCCGTATGATCGTTCAATGCCCGACATGCAAAAAACCGGTGGAATGGTCTGAAAAAAATCCCTGGCGTCCGTTTTGTTCTGAGCGCTGCAAGTTAATTGACTTGGGTGAATGGGCGAGCGACTCCTATGTCATCCACGGCAACTCTTACGCTCAAACAAACGAAAGCGAGGCGGACAAACTCGCCCAACAACTTTTTTCTCATCTTGAAGAAGAGAAAAAAGAAGATTCCACCACTAAATAGTTTCTATCCAACCGTGAGCCCCGTGCGGTCTTAAGAGCTTTTCATCGTTGATTTTGATATTCGTGAGGAAAAGCGGCACGGGGTTGTCAGCCATCAGCCGAAGCCAAGCACTGGAGGCCACTCTGACGGTCGGCTCCACCCATGCAAAAAGCGCTCCGGATTTTGCAATGCTTTCCCATTGAGTACAGTCAGCTTTAACGGCAAATCGTCTGTGTTCAACCGACTCGATCTTCTGCCCCGCATCAACGAAAACCCCGTCGGCCTTTTGCTGTATAAAACGGTCAGCCGCCGCGTCAACCCAAATCTCTTTGACCCCCAATGCGGTTAAATCGTTGCGCCACTCATCAATCTGCTGAGCATGTTCACCGCACAAAATCGCGCCATCGAAATGACGCCCTTTCAAACTTTCCATTTGGGTTTTCGCCTCGCGTGACTGAATCCTCAACCAATGGCAAGGCATCTGAAACCATTGACGCAGGGGCTCACTCGCTTCTAAAAGCGGACTCGGCCACTCCTTAGGCGCGAAGAATCCGAAAGACTGCTGTTTTTCCAACGCCCGCGGCGTCCCCTTCCACTGCCAAGAACGAACAAAGTGAAGGCGTACCAAAGCGTGAGGATAATCAAAAACCAAAGTGACCCAAGGCGCAGAGCTTTGGATATCAAGTCCTAATTCTTCTCTGACCTCTCGGCGCGCGGCTTCCTCAACTGTCTCCATGGCTTCGAGTTTTCCTCCCGGAAACTCCCACCATCCGGCATAAACCTTGTCCTCAGGTCTTGAATTTAATAAGCAACGCCCTTCTTCATCCATCAGCACAGCACAAGCCACCAGTGTTTCCACTCGATCCGTCATCACATCCCCCTGAAAGAAAAAGCGCTCATCACCGAGCGCCTTTTCCGAAAAAATAATTAATTAATCAATGTGGCCATGGCAATTCTTAAACTTCTTGCCCGAACCGCAAGGACAGAGATCGTTGCGAGAGACCACGCGCCAATCCACCTGATCAAGATCCACGCCGGCAGCGGAAATACCGGTGAAGGATAACTCGTTGCCTTCGTCATCGTGGACGACCTTTTGTTTGGCTTCTTGATCTGCTTTAGCAAGCGCCTGAGCGCGAGCGGCGGCCTGAGCGCGTTCAAGCGCTTCAGCTTGGGCGCGTTGCTGTTCAGCCATGATTTCTTCGCGTGTTTGGATGCGAACCGTCATCAGCACTCGCATCACGTTTTCGCGCACTCGATCCAGAAGCGTTTCAAACATAGAGAACGCTTCACGCTTATATTCCTGCTTGGGCTGCTTTTGTGCGTAACCGCGCAGATAAATACCTTGGCGCAATGCATCCAAAGCCGTAATATGAGCGCGCCAAATGCTGTCGAGAACCTGCAGCGTCACTTGCTTGGCGAAATCATTCATAGCTTGCGGGCCGGCCAATTCTATCTTTTCGTTATAGATGCGGTCAGCCTCATCGATCAGAGCTTTCAGCAGATCTTCGTCGGTCGTGGAGTTGCTCTTTTCAAGCATGCCGGCAAAATCAAGATCGATGCCCCATTCGCTCTTCAAAATCGTGGTGAGCGTTTCCAAGTCCCATTGCTCTTCAACGGTATCCACTGGCACGTAGGCTCTGAAGAGATCCGTGAAATAGCCGTGACGCAGATTGGTCACCATTTCAGAAAGATCGGTGCTTTCAAGAATTTCGTTGCGCAAACGATAAATTTCACGACGTTGATCGTTTTGAACATCATCGAATTCAAGCAATTGCTTGCGAATATCGTAGTTGCGACCTTCAACCTTACGCTGAGCGCTTTCAATCATGCGGGTCAGCATGTTGGACTCAATCGCCACCCCTTCTTCCAACTTGAGCTTGTCAGCGATCGCGCGCATGCGGTCACCGCCGAAAATACGAAGCAAGGGATCTTCCATGGAAAGATAGAAGCAGGAAGAACCGGGGTCACCCTGACGCCCAGCGCGGCCGCGCAACTGGTTGTCAATACGGCGTGACTCGTGGCGTTCGCTGCCGATAATGCGAAGCCCGCCCGCTGCCACAACCTTGTCATGCTCAACCTGCCAATCGGCCTTGAGCTGATCAATTTGAGCCTGCTTTTCATCTTCGCTCAAATCCGGATTGGTCTTGATGTCATCAATGTGCTTATTGATGCCGCCGCCCAAAACAATGTCGGTACCACGACCGGCCATGTTCGTCGCGATGGTCACCATGCCGGGACGGCCGGCTTCCAACACAATCTGAGCTTCACGTTCGTGCTGCTTGGCGTTGAGCACGTTGTGCTTAATGCCTTCTTTATCCAAAAGCTGACTTAAAGCCTCGGAGTTTTCAATCGAGGTTGTACCCAAAAGCACCGGCTGCTCGCGCTTGTTGCACTCTTTAATATCCTCGATAATGGCGCGGTATTTTTCATTGACCGTTCTGAAAACTTTATCCTGTTGGTCATCACGGATCATCTTCTTGTGGGTCGGAATCACCACCGTTTCCAAGCCATAAATATCTTGGAATTCGTACGCTTCCGTATCCGCCGTACCGGTCATGCCGGAGAGCTTTTCGTACATGCGGAAGTAGTTTTGGAACGTGATGGAGGCAAACGTTTGGTTTTCCTGATTGATCTTGACGCCTTCCTTGGCTTCAATGGCTTGGTGCAAGCCTTCAGACCAGCGGCGCCCCGGCATCAAACGACCGGTGAATTCATCCACAATAACGATTTCACCGTTTTGCACAACGTAGTGCTGATCACGCTTAAAGAGTGAGTGAGCACGAAGCGCGGCCATCAGGTGGTGCATCAAAATAATGTTTTGAGCTGAATAAAGGCTTTGTCCCTGAGGGATCAATCCGCGTTCAGTCAAAATCTTTTCAATGTGTTCGTGACCTTGCTCGGAGATATAAACCTGGTGGGCTTTTTCATCGACCCAGTAGTCGCCTTCCCCTTTTTCGGTTGCCTGACGCGTCAACAGCGGCGGAATTTCATTAATCTTTGCATACAAGTCCGTGTTGTCGTCGGCCGGGCCGGAAATAATCAGCGGGGTACGCGCTTCGTCAATCAAAATGGAGTCCACTTCGTCAACAATGGCGTAATGCAGGCCACGTTGACGACGGTGATTGATGTCGTACTCCATGTTGTCACGCAGGTAATCAAACCCGAATTCATTGTTGGTGCCATAAGTGATATCGGCGGCGTAGGCCTGAACCTTTTCCTCGTTGGGCTGTTGGCTGTAAATCGTCCCGACTGACATGCCCAGGAAGCTGTAAACGCGGCCCATCCATTCAGCGTCACGCTTGGCAAGGTAATCATTGACCGTCACCACGTGCACACCTTTGGCGGGCAATGCGTTTAAATACACCGCAAGCGTGGCCGTCAGGGTTTTACCTTCACCTGTTCTCATTTCAGCGATTTTGCCATCATTGAGCACCATACCGCCGATGAGCTGCACATCGAAATGACGCATGCCCAGCACACGCCAGCTCGCCTCACGAACAACCGCGAAAGCTTCGGGCAACAGCGCCTCCAGTGTTTCGCCTTTAGCCAAACGATCTCGGAATTCCTGAGTCTTGGCCTGGAGCTGTTCATCGCTTAAAGCCTTAATCGAGGGTTCCAATTTGTTGATCGCAGCGCACTGACGACGGTACTGTTTAATCAAGCGGTCATTGCGACTGCCGAAAATTTTCGTTAAAAGCTCAGAAAACATCTTTTATACCCTGCGCACCACGCATGGTAAAACACGGTGCGTTTCGTTAAATTTCATACGACAAAACTTGTCGGGACATTAAACCATAGCTCGGAATTATCGCATATTGCAGTTTGGTTTTCTCTTTGAAATTTCTCTGATTTTTGAGATTTAGAGGCTTTTTTGTAACTTTTTCCTTTTCAGGATCAATCCATGAGAAAATGACTCCGCAAAGGAATAGCAAATGTACGGATTGGAAAGTATCAACAAGCTCTTAAATTCTTTGAGTCCTGACTCGATCATCGCTAAGCAAATGCTGAGCGTGAGAATCGGCAATGTGTTAAAGCGAGCCTGCGAGGCCAAGCAACTTAAAATTGATTTTCAACATTGCGTGCACATTCAGACAGCCTCTAGCGGTATTGTCATCAATACAACAACACCCACATTGGCTAACCGCTTAAAGCAGATCCAACCGACACTCGAAAAAGCGCTCTTTGACAGTGGACTGAATTTCCCTATCCAAAGTATTAAGGCGGGGAAAATCGCACCGTTGGCCGATTTAGCAGACTATCCCAAAGACGCTCCCCGTGTGGCTCAGCCCGGCGACGCCGAAGCTGTCCGAGCCAACGCAGCCCGAGCCAAAGACGAAGAGGTCAGAAAAACGCTTGAAAAACTGGCCGACGCCCTGCAACGTTAGCTCTGCATATAGCCATTGATAGCGAAAAAGAGCACCAAAAGTCCGATCGCAAAAAACACACAGGCCGTTGCCCGATTGATAATCTGAGCCCCCCGCGGTCCGGTCAAAAATCGCCTGGCCCGCTCAGCCAACATGGAATAGAGCACCAAATTAACAAAGACAAGGAAAGAGTAAACCGAAATCATTAAAACCGATTGAGCGACATAGGACTGATGCGGATCCACAAACTGAGGTAATACGCTGATGCCGAAAATAATCGGTTGAGGATTGCAAAGGGAAATTACGACTCCCTTGGTAAAGTTGGCGAGCCTGTCTTTAGGCATCGCAGCCTCGGACGAAGACGAATGGGCATCCGTTGCGCTTCCGAAATGCATCGGAGGTTTTTGCCAACTGCGCCAACCCAAGTAAAGAATAAAGAAAGCGCCGGCGACTTTAATCAGCCCGAATAGTGTGGGGCTTGAGGCCAAAATCACTCCCATGCCCGACATGGCCGCTGTAAACAAAATCGCAATCCCAATGCCCTGCCCTATCGCGAAAAAAACGGTCCGATGCCACCCCTGCTGCAGCGATAAAACAATGGCAAAGATCACCCCCATTCCCGGTGAAAGAATGTTGGCCAATGAAGTAATGAGAAATAGCGAAAAAAGAGACATCGCACCAATTGACTTAAAGCACGCAACTCACGGGATAATAGTACGCCTTCAAATTGATTGATGCGGTGTTAATACTAAATCGCCAGTGCGCGTTCCAGGGCAAAATCCTTCGGAGCAGCTTTTTGATCTTCAAATGTCGCCCATTCCCAAGCGGAATTATCCGCAAGCAACGCGCGAAGTAACTGATTATTCAAACCATGTCCGGACTTGTGGGCGCTGTATCGGGCCAAAAGCGGATGCCCTAAAACATAGAGGTCACCCATAGCATCCAGGATTTTATGTTTGACAAACTCATCCTGCCCGCGCAAACCTTCCGGATTGAGCACTCTGTACTCATCCATCACCACGGCGTTTTCCAATGTACCGCCCTGAGCCAATCCAAAGGAGCGAAGCATTTCCACGTCCTGCACAAAGCCAAACGTGCGTGCGCGGCTCACAGCATGAGCGTAGTTCACTTTAGCCAAATCCACCTCAGTGAACTGCAGCGTGCTGTCAATAGCCGGGTGACCGAAATTGATGGAAAAAGCCAAGGAAAAGCCTTCGTGGGGTTCAAGCTGAGCCCATTTATCCCCATCGGTGACGCGAACGGTTTTAATCACTCGAACGAAACGCTTGGGGGCAAATTGCTCAACAATGCCCGCGGCTTGAATCAAGAAAACGAAGCTTGCGCCCGAACCGTCCATAATCGGAATTTCCGGCGCATCTACGTCGACATAACAGTTGTCAATGCCCAATCCATTGAGCGCACTCATCAGGTGCTCAATCGTGGAAATTTTCACCGGACCTTCATTTAAGGTCGTCGCCATGCGCGTGTCATTCACACGAGTGGCCTCGGCCGGCATCACCACTGGCGGATCCAGATCCACACGTGTATAGACAATACCGGTATCGGGCTCCGCGGGACGCAGCGTTAACTGAACCTTCCGGCCGGAATGCAAGCCAATCCCGACCGTACGGACGACTTTTTTAAGCGTTCGTTGTTTGAGCATAGGTTGCGTTCAGGTCTATTTCGTATCGTGACGAATCGTCCACCAACCCTTTTCCCACTCGTCAGAAACCTTGTCCTCTTTAGGCTCCTCAGGTTGCTGCGGTGGTTGCGGTTGGGGAACCACTTCCGGTTGAGTTTCCGGCGTATTCACCTCGGGTGTCGGAACCGATTGAGGAGTTGGTGCGGGCGATTGTGTACCCGTCGTTCGGCTGGTCCACGGATCAGGAACCTGAGGTTTCGCCGCAGGCTGCTCGGGGCGCCTCCAAACATCCTTTTCGTCTTCCGGTTTGTCAAGTGGCGCCACTTCCTTGTCTTTTCCGCCATCAAGTCCGGTTGCCACCACCGTCACACGCATGGAGTCCCCCATGCTGTCGTCATAGGCGGAGCCATAGATCACTTGGGCGCCCTTCGCGGTGAAGTTCGTGATGATATTCATCACGGTCTTCGTTTCCTTCATCTTCATGGTTTCTTCGCTGGCGGTGATATAAACCAAAACGCCACGAGCACCATTGAGGGTAACGCCTTCCAACAACGGGCAAGCCACCGCGTTTTCTGCGGCAATACGGGCACGATCGGGACCGGAGGCCATGGCCGAACCCATCATAGCTGTACCGCGTTCGCTCATCACGGTGCGCAAATCTTCAAAGTCGACGCCGATCAAACCCGGCGTTTGAATAATTTCCGTGATACCGGCGCAAGCCTTAAAGAGCACATCGTCAGCAGCCGCAAAACATTCACTCACGGAGGCATCTTCACCCAATTCATCTTCGAGCTTATCGTTCAAAATCACGATTTGACTGTCGACACACTGTTTGAGTTTCACCAAGCCTTCTTCTGCGCGTTGCATACGCAAAGCGCCTTCGTAGCTAAACGGCTTGGTAACGACCGCCACAGTCAAAATACCCATTTCTCGGGCAATTTGAGCGACCACGGGTGCTGCGCCCGTGCCGGTGCCACCGCCCATACCGGCGGTAATAAAAACAAGATTGGCGCCTTGCAAAAGTTCACGAATTCGGTCTTTTGCTTCAATAGCGGCTTGTTCACCCACTTCAGGACGAGCACCGGCGCCCAAACCCGTTTTACCGATTTGCAACGTGGCGTGCGCGCGCGAATGCGACAAGGCCGTGTAATCCGTATTAATGGCAATAAATTCAATGCCTTGAGCTCCACGCTCAATCATATGTTCGACAGCATTGCCACCGCCGCCACCCACGCCGACAACCTTAATAACCGTTTGGCGGGGATCATTATCACTGAGTACTTCAAACATGGGAATAGGCCTCCAAATCCAATCCTGTAATTATGACTGAATAAGGAGTTTTTTGCTTAAAGTTTGAAAGAAAATCTTGAACTTAGCTAGCTGCGTGATCTTTTCTATACCGACTGTTTAGCACAAGAACAGAGACTAATGTCAGAAGTGTAAAACACGTTCTTTAAACATATAACACTTCTGCGATATTGGTGATACAAAATCAAACACTTATTTTGCTAATAACAATACTTTGTTTCAGTGCTGTCCAAATAGAATTTAAAAAGTGATGTCAAATTCTGTACGTTTGCGGTAGGGAAATAACGGACAGAAAAATGGCGGTTTTCTTTGTAGATTTTGAGTTTCCACACTAAAAATCAAAAAACCGCCATGGACACTTATTTTAGCGAAACTGCCAACCAAAATGCTCCGATCAGCTTCTTTGCGCAGCTGTTGAAATATCTCCCCCAAGCCTGGATCTTTGACGAAGATAAACGATTAAGCCCTAGAAGTAATGCTCGTCAATTTACTTTTTGGGATCAACTGGTTTCCTTACTGTTTTGCCATTTGGCTGGCTGTGACTCGTTAAGAGAGATTGAAGACGGTCTCATTTCTGCCGTCGGCAAACTTCAACATGCATCCGCTAAGGCCATGGGACGAACCACCTTGGCCTACGCCAACGAGCATCGTTCCTATGAGATAGCTAAGAGTCTTTATTTTCGTTTATTGCAAACTTACGCCCAGCTTTTTAAAGGCCATTTGGACCAAGACTATTTGCATCCCGTCTACGCACTGGACTCCACAACCATTTCTGTGTGCCTATCACGTTTCCAATGGGCTCGATATCGACGAGCTAAAAGCGGTTTTAAGCTTCATACTGTGTTGGATGAAGATCTGCAACTGCCCGTTGTCATGAATATGACCCACGGGAAAAGAGCCGACGTGAAAGAAGCCAAGGCGGCCATTGAAGCTTTAGGATCAAAAGATATCACCGTCGTCATGGACAGAGGTTATAACGACTACAAACTGTTTATGTGGTTAACTCAACGGGGAACGAAGTTTGTCACGCGCATCAAAGATAATGCCAAAACCACACGTTTAAAGGATGACATCATTGAGGAAAAAGATAACTATGGGGACTATGGCTTTCAATTCACACAAGAACAAGCGAGAAAAGTTTGCGGAAATACTCGCTTCAGACTGGTGCAATGGTATGACTCTGAGAATAATCGCTGGTTTGATTTCCTGAGCAATGATTTCGATCTGACGGCCACACAGATAGCCGATCTATACCGTAAGCGCTGGCAAATCGAGTTGTTTTTCAAAAAGCTCAAGCAGAATCTAAAGATTAAAAGCTTTATAGGGACCTCGGAAAATGCCGTGATGACTCAAATATGGACAGCAGCCGTCGCAACCCTACTGATTGAGATATTGAGGCACGTTGCTCGTTATCGTTGGAGTTTTTCGAGACTGTTGAAATTTGTAGGTTTGAATCTTCTGACGTATAAAAAATTGGACGTATGGATAAATCGACCGGATTTTCGAATACAGAAGCAGTCGCCGCCTAAAAAACAGCAACAAATGGAGTTTAATTTTGGGTAAAAATCAGTCAGAGGACCTACTTTTAGAGGCTACCCTGGCAAGCCCTGTATTTATTGAAAAGGACTCCCAGAAATTAACCTATGCATATTTTCTATTTGGACGGCACTGAAACAAAATATATTTTAGATTAATTGCAGTCATTCCCATTGCAGCCGTCTTTCACGTATAGACGGCTTTTTAGCATTCATGGAGAAAACACTTATCAACCGCTTTTAGGTAAGAATGCTTATTTTTTTCTCTAATTTCGAAAAAAATCTTGTCTGATTCCCAGAAAAAGACTACCTTAAAGATATAGGCATTCACTTTGACGTTAATCAGTTTCGGTTAACGCCGTCCAATAACTTTTTTATAGGATGGACCACTGCTGTCCAAATTAAAAATGTGCATAGGCTAGTTGGGAAAGCCTCTTCTCA
>ERZ791796.422-NODE-422-length-46616-cov-7.032474_pt1 | contig 46616 bp, 31 predicted proteins | sample MGYA00510311_ERZ791796 | MGnify/ENA primary metagenome ERZ791796 (study PRJEB30046, sample SAMN00792042) | human gut metagenome | study: EMG produced TPA metagenomics assembly of the A metagenome-wide association study of gut microbiota in type 2...
TAGCCGCCGTTTTTAAGAAGCCCCTTGATTCAAAATGAATCAAGGGGCTTTCTGTGTTTTATCGCTTCTGAATCAGGGCGTTCTCTAAGGCCGGATAAAAGATAACCTCTTCTCTTCTTCTGCAAATAAGATAGCTGTATTTACTAATGCCAGATGTGAATATGCCTGCGGGAAGTTGCCCAACTGTTCTTTGGTTTCGAAATCAATATCTTCACTAAACAATCCGAGATGATTGGAGTATTTCAGAACTTCGTCAAACAGGCAGCGTGCTTCTTCTTTATGGCCAGTTACAAACAATGCCCGTATAAGCCAGAATGTACAAATCGTAAAAGCAGAAGTAGGCAACCCGAAATCGTCTTTGCTGTTATAGCGATACATAAGTCCTTTATGGAAAAGGGCTTTCTTGACAGCTTCCACTGTTTTATGATAGCGTATATCATCTGCTTCTATAAATCCATAGGGTTCCATCAATAGTAATGAAGAATCCATTGCTTGATTATTATATGTCTGTGTGAAGCTTTGAAGTTCCTTATTCCAGCCATATTTCATCACGTCTTTCTTTATTTTTTCGGCTTCCAGTTGCCAACGTTCGCTATAATTATATTTGTTAAGCATTTGAGCGATTTTAGCTCCGCGATCTAAAGCTACCCAACACATCACTTTGGAAGAAACAAAGTGTTGTCCTTCTCCCCGGATCTCCCAGATTCCCTTATCGGGCTTTCTCCAGTTTTCTACTACTTTTGCTAAAATGGTCTTTACCATTTCCCACATGTCTTCAATTTCATCCAGTGTGCCGGGCATGAGGCGATAATATTGGTAAATCAAGTCCATCAGGTAACCAAAAGAGTCGTTTTGTTTCTGATGGTATGCATCATTTCCTATTCGTACAGGTTTGGAGTTCTTATAACCGGATAGATGGCCGAGTATCACTTCGGTTAGTTGGTGCTCGCCCCGGATGCCATACATAATTTGATAGTCATGTTTGGAAACGAATGTGGATTGGATAAATTTCATAAAGCGTTTGGCTGCACCGGTATGTCCGATTTGAAACATGGTTTCGATGGACATGGAAGCATCCCGAAGCCAGCAAAAGCGATAATCCCAGTTGCGCACTTCTCCCACAGCTTCCGGAAGGCTTGTAGTTAGTGCTGCCAGCACAGCTCCGTTGTGGTAGGACATTAGTTTCAGAACCAATAAACTCCGTTCGATTACGTCATTATATAGAGTGTATTTCTTGCTTCTGTCTGTCCAGTTCAGCCAATATACCAGCGTACGACAGTATTCTATTTTCTCCCTTTCTATGTCGATTGGGATCACTTTCTCGTTATAGGAGAGCAGGAGAAATTCGTCTTTCTCAAGAATGATTTCTTTTTTCTCTTTGATGTCCTGAAGAGACAGGGAAGCATATAAATATTGTCTGTCCTTGTTGTCGAAGGAGCAGTAGGATTCTATATACTGTGGAGTGATATTAAGGATCACTTGTCCCTGTGCATAGTTTGGCGCCGGGTGGTAGTTGATCTTGAAACGCGGTTTTCCTTTTATCCAATGTATGTAGCGGTATAATTCGGCAGGTAAATAATGCCCTGTTTCGTCTTGGGAACGATAGCAGGGCATATAGTCGAGCACTACGAATTCTCCTTCATCGGAGGAGAATTGAGTAGAAAGAATATTGGTGTGGGGGACATAACTTTGTGTGATGCGATAGTCTCCGGAAACTTCGAATCCGAAAGCTCCTCCTTTCTCCCGGTCGAGCAGACTGGCAAAAATAGAAGGAGAATCGAAATCGGGAAAACAGAGCCATTCGATATTTCCGTTCTGCGAAATGAGAGCTGCGGTTCGGCAGTTACCTATCACTCCATAATTTAAATTATTCATATTGATTGCTTTTTATTGAGTTTTTAATAGATCTTTGAGAAAGTCGAAAGCGAAAGTCAGGCGATTCTTAATACTTCCTTCTTTTGTGGCAGTTTTTTGTTTGCCTAGTAAAGACCGTAAGAAAGGAAGTACGTCAGATTGGGCAGACAGGTGATAGTGGGCGGCTTCGGATACGCTACCTATTTTAATGGTGATAGCGCTCATCGGTAATGCCTGAAACATATCTTCATCTGTAGTGTCGTCTCCCATCGCTATAACAAAATCATAACGTCTGTTGGCTAGCAGACGCCCCACCTCCGAACCTTTATTGCAATCCGGTGATTTGATTTCGATCACTTTATTTCCTTGCAGAATTTGTAGTTTCTGCCGGGTACAGAGCGAAATCAGCGTGTTGACGAGTTGTTGGGCTCTTAATGTGCCGAGCCATGCGTCACTTTCACGATAATGCCAGGCTAGGGCAGTTTCTTTCACTTCCAGATGGGAACGGGGAGTACGGTCTACAAACATTTGAAGGATAGAGAGAATACCTGCTCCCCATTCTATTTTCTTTATGTTTTTATGCCAGACTCCGTTTTCTTTATAGAAAGCCCCATGTTCGGCAGCCATAGAAATAGGAAGGGTACCAAGCCATTTTTCTAATGTAAAGTGATCCCGCCCGCTATTGATAACAATATGATTGGCGGGATCGCTAGCCAGTTGTTGTAGAATAGAAATGAGTTCCGGTGTAGGTTGTGCATCCTCGGGACGTGGCTTGAGAGCCGTCAGTGTACCATCATAGTCCAGCAGAATCAGGCGTTGTTTGGCATGGTTATACTTGAGTTTGATTTGTGCAATGCTAGCGGCTACGATACGTTTTTTTCGTAACATATCGTTTTTCATACATGTCGCGTTCAGTTCATTGACAAAGTCGGCTGCCCATTTGTTGACAGTCTGTACGGACAGAATGTTTTGCATACGTTGCAGGCGTTGTTTTTGTTCCTCTTCGGGCATTTCAAGTGCCTGGCAAATAGCATTTTCTATTTGTTCCGTATCGTTCGGGTTGATTTGGATAGCGTCCGTCAATTCTACGGCGGCACCTGCCATTTCGCTAAGGATAAGTACACCGGGATTGTCGCATTTGGTAGCTACGTATTCTTTGGCTACCAGATTCATTCCGTCCCGAAGTGGAGTGACGAGGGCTATGTCGGCCACATAGTACATGGCAGTCAGTTCTTCCAGTGAAAAGCCATGATAGAAATAACATACGGGAGTCCAGTTCATTGTGGAGTAACGTCCGTTGATAGAGCCGATTTCTTCGTCAATTTTTGTTTTTAGTTCCGCATAACTGCCTACATGGTCGCGTGAAGGGACAATGACCATTGCCAATGTAACTTTACCGTGATATTCGGCATGATGTTCGAGGAAGGTGGCAAAGCCACGAAGACGGTGCAATATGCCTTTGCTGTAATCCAGTCTGTCTACTGACAGGATCAGTTTATGCTCGCCGAAAAGTTTCCGGGTTCGTTCAATGGCCTGATGTACTTCTTTATTTTCTGAAGCCTGATGATAGGATTCATAGTTGATTCCCATCGGCAATGCTTCTACTCTGACCATCCGGTTGTTGATCTGTACTTCATCCAGTTTGAAGTCGAGATGCAGCACACGCTCTACGGCACTGATGAAGTGACGCATATAGTCATGAGTATGGAAAGCAATGAAGTCTGCTCCCAGCAAACCCTTCAGAATCTCGGCACGCTCCGGAAGAATACGGAAGAGTTCGTAAGAAGGGAACGGGATATGATGGAAATAACCGATACTTAGTTCCGGATATATTTTCCTCAACATTCCGGGAAGTAGCATCAGTTGATAATCCTGTATCCATACCTTATCGCCGGGACGTATCAGCCGGCAAATCTCCTCACAGAAGAGTCGGTTGACTTGTTGATAGGATTGCCAGAAACAGTTCTTATATAAGGTATAAGCATAAAAGTAATGACACAAAGGCCAGATAGTACTGTTACTGTATCCTTCGTAATAGTTTTCAATTTGCTTTTCCGACAAGAAGACCGGATGAAAATTCATTTCCTGTAGTTTCTCGTTAATCTCTTGCTGGTCCTTCTCTTCATTTGTACATATTCCGGGCCAACCTATCCAGTGCTTCTCATAAGAAGTCTGGAGAGAATCCAAACCTGTTGCCAGTCCGCCTTCGCTACGCGAAAATACGAATGTGCCGTTTGTGTCGGCTACTTTGACAGGTAATCTGTTTGCAATAATATAAAGTTTCATATCTATTTCTTCGCAAAGCATGTACCAATTGACTTATGTTGATGCTTAACCGTTTATTATCAACAGATTATAAAGATGTAGTATCCTCCTTTTGTCTTTTCAAAATGAAAATCCCCTTTCAAAATGATAATTTGTTTATTTTTTCTCTTCTGAAATCACGAGAAAACGGAAAGCCTTTCAAAATAGAATCCTTTTTTCAAAATGGAAGGGTGTGTCGGATGGTAAGAAAGTAACTGCCTGTCTGTATCTGTTTGAATGTTAGCTTATTATGTATTCTTTGTTTTTTGTGGCACGCATTTGGCATGAAGAATGGCAAGTAAAAATTTATAGTAATCATTTAAAAGGTAAAAACATGGGAATAACACTATCATTTATTTTCTGCCTGTTGAGCGGTTTCGCTTGTTTCTGGCTGTTCTGGAAATGTGTAGACTGGTTTGAGAATATTTAAAGAAAAAAGGAGAATTGATTATGTACACAGCATTATTCGTATTAGGTATTGCAATCTTCGGTTATTTGATGTATGTGCTCATCAAACCCGAGAAGTTTTAAAGTAACACACACAGTTTAAGGTAAAAAGTATATGAATACAGAAATTTTAGGCGTGGTTGTTCAGATAGCCTTGATGGTGATTCTGGCTTATCCACTGGGAAAATACATTGCCAAGGTCTACAGAGGAGAAAAGACTTGGTCTGATTTTATGGCTCCTATCGAAAGAGTCATTTATAAAGTTTGTGGAATCGCCCCCAATGAAGAAATGAACTGGAAACAATTCCTGAAAGCATTGTTGATTTTGAATGCTTTCTGGTTTTTCTGGGGAATGGTACTCTTGGTTTCACAAGGATGGTTGCCCTTAAATCCGGACGGCAACGGACCGCAGACTCCGGATCAGGCATTCAATACCTGTATCAGTTTTATGGTGAACTGTAACTTGCAGCACTATAGCGGTGAAAGCGGACTGACTTATTTTACTCAACTGTTCGTCATCATGCTTTTCCAGTTTATTACCGCAGCAACAGGTATGGCTGCTATGGCAGGTATTATGAAGAGTATTGCTGCAAAAACAACCAAAACGATTGGTAACTTCTGGCAATTTCTGGTAATAAGTTGTACGCGTATCTTATTACCTCTTTCTCTGATTGTAGGTTTTATCCTGATTCTTCAGGGAACTCCGATGGGATTTGACGGTAAGATGAAAGTCACTACTCTTGAAGGTCAGGAACAGATGGTTTCTCAAGGTCCTACGGCCGCAATTGTTCCTATTAAACAGTTGGGTACGAATGGCGGTGGATATTTTGGCGTGAACTCCTCTCATCCATTGGAAAATCCGACTTATCTTTCTAACATGGTAGAATGTTGGTCTATTTTGATTATCCCGATGGCGATGGTATTTGCACTGGGTTTCTATACCCGCAGAAAGAAGTTGGCTTACAGTATATTCGGAGTAATGCTTTTCGCTTTTCTGGTCGGTGTGTGCATTAATGTCAGTCAGGAAATGGGGGGTAATCCGCGCATCGATGAGCTGGGAATTGCACAGGACAATGGTGCGATGGAAGGTAAGGAAGTGCGTTTGGGAGCCGGAGCAACCGCGTTGTGGAGTATTGTAACGACCGTAACTTCCAATGGTTCTGTGAATGGTATGCATGATTCTACCATGCCTCTGTCCGGTATGATGGAAATGTTGAATATGCAGATTAATACCTGGTTTGGCGGTGTAGGTGTAGGGTGGATGAACTACTATACATTCATTATCATTGCAGTGTTTATCAGCGGTTTGATGGTGGGACGTACACCGGAATTCCTCGGTAAGAAAGTAGAAGCCCGCGAAATGAAAATCGCTACGATTGTAGCTCTGCTTCATCCATTTGTAATCTTGGTGTTTACGGCAATCTCAAGTTATATTTATGTACACCATCCAGATTTTGTGGAAAGTGAAGGTGGATGGTTGAACAACTTAGGATTCCACGGTTTGAGTGAACAGCTTTACGAGTACACCTCTTGTGCCGCCAATAACGGTTCCGGTTTCGAAGGCTTGGGTGATAATACTTATTTCTGGAACTGGACATGTGGTATCGTTTTAATTCTGAGTCGCTTCCTTCCTATTATCGGACAGGTTGCCATTGCCGGGCTACTGGCGCAGAAGAAATTCATACCGGAAAGTGCCGGTACGTTGAAGACAGATACATTGACTTTCGGAGTAATGACATTTGTAGTTATCTTCATTATTGCCGCTCTGTCATTCTTCCCGGTACATGCATTGAGCACGATTGCTGAACATTTAAGTTTGTAATACTGAATTAGAGAAGATATGAAAGATAATAAATCAGCTTCTTTGTTTCCAAAGGAGCAAGTTATAGAAAGTTTGAAACAATCATTCGTGAAACTGAACCCACGAATGATGATAAAGAATCCGATTATGTTTACGGTAGAGGTGGCTACGGTAGTCATGCTGCTTGTGACGCTCTACTCCATTGTTAATTCTTCACAGGGTTCGTTTGCTTACAACATTGCCGTGTTTATCATTCTGTTTATCACTTTGTTGTTTGCCAATTTTGCCGAAGCTATTGCAGAGGCACGTGGTAAAGCACAGGCCGACAGTTTGCGTAAGACTCGTGAAGAGACACCGGCAAAGAAAGTGGAAGGCAATAAAATCGTTACTGTCAGTTCTTCACAGTTGAAGAAAGGGGATGTGTTTGTCTGCGAGGCAGGAGATGTGATTCCTTCCGACGGTGAGATTATTGAAGGGTTGGCTTCTATTGATGAAAGTGCCATTACCGGTGAGTCTGCTCCGGTCATTCGTGAGGCAGGTGGCGACAAGAGTTCGGTAACAGGAGGTACGAAAGTACTGTCCGATCATATAAAGGTGATGGTGACTACCCAACCGGGAGAAAGTTTTCTTGATAAGATGATCGCATTGGTGGAAGGTGCTTCCCGTCAGAAAACCCCGAATGAGATTGCGTTGACTATTTTGCTGGCAGGTTTTACGCTTGTTTTCGTCATTGTGTGTGTGACTTTGAAACCGTTTGCCGATTATAGTAATACGGTCATCACTATTGCTTCGCTTATTTCTTTGTTTGTGTGTCTGATCCCGACAACTATCGGTGGACTTCTCTCTGCCATCGGTATTGCCGGTATGGACCGTGCACTTCGCGCCAACGTGATTACTAAATCCGGTAAAGCGGTTGAAACTGCGGGCGATATTGATACATTACTGCTGGATAAAACGGGTACTATCACCATTGGTAATCGTAAAGCAACTCATTTCCATACAGCTCCGGGTGTCGATCTGCACGATTTTGTGGAAACTTGTCTGTTGTCTTCCTTATCCGATGAAACGCCGGAAGGTAAGTCTATCGTAGAATTGGGACGTGAGTCGGGCATTCGTATGCGTAATCTGAATACAACAGGAGCACGTATGATTAAGTTTACGGCTGAAACCAAATGTTCGGGAGTAGACCTGGCAGATGGAACGCAAATTCGTAAAGGTGCTTTCGACGCTATCCGTAAGATGGTGGAAGGTGAAGGAAATGAATTCCCGAAAGAAGTGGAAGAGGTCATTTCTTCTATCTCCAGCAATGGTGGTACGCCATTGGTAGTATGTGTAAACAAGAAAGTGACCGGTGTCATTGAGTTGCAGGATATTATCAAACCGGGTATTCAGGAACGTTTCGAACGTCTGCGTAAGATGGGAGTGAAGACGGTCATGGTGACAGGAGATAACCCATTAACTGCAAAATATATTGCCGAAAAAGCCGGTGTGGATGATTTTATCGCTGAAGCTAAACCGGAAGATAAGATGGAATATATCAAGAAGGAACAGCAGGCTGGTAAATTGGTTGCAATGATGGGAGACGGAACGAACGATGCTCCTGCCCTGGCACAGGCCAATGTAGGTGTAGCCATGAATAGCGGTACACAGGCAGCGAAAGAAGCTGGTAATATGGTCGACTTGGATAACGACCCGACGAAGTTGATCGAGATTGTGGAAATCGGTAAACAATTGCTGATGACACGTGGTACGCTGACTACTTTCTCTATCGCCAATGACGTAGCGAAGTATTTTGCTATCGTTCCGGCCTTGTTTATGATCGCCATTCCCGAACTGGCTGCTCTGAATATCATGCATCTGCATAGTCCTGAAAGTGCCATTCTTTCGGCAGTCATTTTTAATGCGATTATTATTCCGATTCTGATTCCGTTGGCTTTGCGTGGTGTGCAATACAAGCCGATAGGTGCGAGTGCTTTGCTTCGCCGTAATCTGCTGATCTATGGTGTGGGTGGTGTGATTGCTCCTTTCGTGGGAATCAAATTGATAGATTTAGTAGTAGGTTTATTCTTTTAATTAAAAAAACAATAGCAATGAAAACTTTATTGAAGTCATTAAAAATAACACTTGCTTTTTGTGTCTTTTTCTCCGTGTTCTATATCCTTATCTTGTGGGTGTTCGCACAGGTAGCGGGTCCTAATAAAGGAAATGCCGAAGTAGCTACGCTGGATGGGAAAGTAGTGGGAGCGGCTAATGTAGGTCAGATGTTTACGAAAGATATTTATTTCTGGGGACGTCCATCTTCTGCTGGAGACGGATATGACGCTAGTAGTTCTTCCGGTAGCAACAAGGGCCCTACGAATCAGGAGTATCTGGATGAAGTAAAAGCACGTATTGATACTTTCCTTGTACATCATCCTTATTTGAATCGGGCGGATGTGCCTGCCGAAATGGTTACAGCCAGTGCTTCGGGACTGGATCCTAACATCACTCCTCAATGTGCGTATGTACAAGTGAAGAGAGTAGCGCAAGCACGCGGATTAACAGAAAAACAAGTAAGAGCGATTGTTGATAAAAGCATCGAAAAACCGTTCCTGGGATTGTTGGGAACAGAAAAGGTGAATGTGCTGAAATTGAATATAGCTCTTGAAGAAAGTAATAAGTAGATGAAGATTGAGCAGCGTTCCTGTCCGGACCGTTTGGGTTATGCCGCGGTTCAAATTAACAGGGTTGGATAGGGCGCTGCTTTTTTACGGAAACATAAAATAGAATAAGATAAGAAGTATGAAAAGTTTTTTTAGTAAAAAGAGTTTTTTAGGAACAATGGCTGTAGCAGCCGTTTGTATGTTGGGAACAGTTAATGCACAAGCACAAGAGTTTACTATACAAGGTGATTTGGTAAGTTCGTATGTATGGCGTGGTATTTATCAGGGTGGTGCCGCTTCTTTTCAACCGACTTTGGGATTTAGCGTAGGTAATTTCTCGCTTACTGCATGGGGCTCAACCAGTTTGAGTGAGAGTAATAAAGAAATTGACCTGACCGCAGCTTATAAGTTCGGTGAAGCAGGACCGACGCTTTCTGTAGCCACTCTTTGGTGGGACGGACAAGCTGATGTGGCCAATGGAGAACTTACCAATAATTATTTTCATTTTAAAAGTGGAGACACCGGACACCATTTTGAAGCAGGGTTAGCTTATACGCTTCCTATTGAAAAGTTCCCGTTATCTATCGCATGGTATACCATGTTTGCCGGTGCTGACAGAAAAACGACTGATGAGGGGGAGGAAAAGCAGGCATACTCTTCTTACGTAGAACTGAATTATCCGTTCAGTGTGAAAGGAGTTGATCTGAATGCTACTTGTGGAGTGGTTCCTTATAAGACTCCGCAGTATAATGTGAATGGGTTTGCAGTGACGAACCTAGCTTTGAAAGCAACGAAAGCAATAAATTTTAATGATAAGTTTTCATTGCCTATATTTGTACAGGCTATATGGAATCCACGTTTGGAGGACGCCCATTTAGTATTTGGCGTAACTTTAAGGCCATAAAATAAACTCATGAATTTTTGTGAAACCCGTGGTGATCGTGATGATTACTACGGGTTAGGATGTTTAAAATAACAGATTGACGTAATGGATGATAGAGAACATAGTGTACAGTATTTTTTGGATCTGATAAAGAAATCCCACCGGGGCAAATTCAAGGTCTATATCGGTATGATAGCCGGTGTGGGAAAGTCATATCGTATGCTTCAGGAGGCACATGAATTGCTGGAGAACGGTGTGAACGTGCAAATCGGCTATATCGAAACTCATGGACGCGCCGGGACGGAAGCATTGTTGCAAGGGCTCCCTGTCATTCCGCGTCGTAAAATCTTCTATAAGGGGAAAGAATTGGAAGAAATGGATCTGGATACGATTATCCGTGTCCATCCGGAAATTGTAATTGTGGATGAACTGGCTCATACCAATGTAGAAGGTAGTTTGAACGAGAAACGTTGGCAGGATGTGATAACTTTGCTGGATGAGGGAATCAATGTGATTTCGGCAATCAATATTCAGCACATTGAAAGCGTGAATGAAGAAGTGCAGGAGATTACGGGTATTGAAGTGAAAGAACGGGTGCCCGACAGTGTTCTTCAGGAAGCGGATGAGGTGGTGAATATTGACTTGACGGCAGAGGAGCTGATTGCACGTTTGAGAGCGGGTAAGATATATCGTCCGGAAAAGATTCAGACGGCATTGGATAATTTCTTTCGGACAGAGAATATTCTTCAGTTACGTGAGTTGGCTTTGAAGGAAGTAGCGTTGCGGGTAGAAAAAAAGGTGGAGAATGAGGTGGTGATGGGAGTAGCCGTCGGACTCCGGCATGAAAAGTTTATGGCTTGTATCAGTAGTCATGAGAAAACACCCCGGCGGATTATCAGAAAGGCGGCAAAGTTGGCAACCCGGTATAATACCACTTTTATAGCCCTGTATGTTCAGACTCCGAAAGAGAGTATGGATAGAATTGATTTAGCTAGTCAACGGTATCTGTTGAACCATTTTAAGCTCGTGGCGGAACTTGGGGGAGAGGTGGTGCAGGTGCAGTCGAAGGATATTTTGGGTAGCATCGTCAAGGTTTGTAAAGAGAAACAGATATCGACTGTTTGCATGGGAACTCCTAATTTAAGGTTGCCATACGCTATTTGTTCTATACTGGGATATAGAAAGTTTTTAAATAATTTGTCACAAGCTAATGTAGATTTGATTATACTTGCATAATATTAATCGTATGAACGTTATGAATATTAAAACGAAACTGATTCTTGGTATTGGAATGTTGGCCGGAATGATTATTCTGCTGGTAACTCTTTCGGTTGTAAATCTTCAAATTCTAACGGCAACGGAACCGGATAGCCCTGCTGCTATGCCCGGACTGGAACGTGCGTTACTATGGATTTCCATTACCGGCAGCATCTGTATCCTGACCGGACTTGTGTTGCTTTATTGGCTTCCCCGGAGCATTAGTAAACCGATAAAAGAACTGAAAGAGGGGATTCTTGAAATAGCCGATCATAATTACGAAAAGCGCTTGAATATGGATAAGAATGAGGAATTTCGCGAAGTTGCCGATAGCTTTAATCGAATGGCGGAACGGTTGACCGAATATCGTGCCAGCACTCTTTCGGATATTCTTTCCGCCAAGAAATTTATCGAAGCGATTGTGAACAGCATAGATGATCCGGTGATCGGTTTAAATATGGACCGGCAGATTCTGTTTATTAATGAGGAGGCATTGAATGTGCTGAATTTGAAGCGTGAAAATGTGATTCGTAAGTCAGCGGAAGAACTTGCTTTGAAGAATGATCTGCTCCGTCGGTTGATTCGTGAACTGGTGACACCAAGCGAACAAAAGGAACCTTTGAAAATATATGCTGATAATAAAGAAAGCTATTTCAAAGCGTCCTACGTTCCTATCATTAATACAGAAGCGGAAAAAGATGAATCTCGTAAACTGGGAGATGTCATTTTGCTGAAAAATATTACGGAATTTAAGGAACTGGACTCTGCCAAGACTACATTTATCTCTACTATTTCTCATGAGTTGAAAACTCCGATTGCTGCTATTATGATGAGTCTTCAACTGTTGGAGGATAAGCGTGTCGGTGCATTGAATGATGAACAGGAGCAACTTTCAAAGAGCATCAAGGAAAATAGTGAACGCTTGCTTGGTATCACCGGAGAATTGCTCAATATGACTCAGGTGGAAGCCGGAAAACTGCAATTAATGCCCAAGATCACCAAACCGATTGAACTGATAGAGTATGCTATCAAGGCCAATCAAGTACAAGCCGATAAGTTTAATATTCAGATAGAAGTGGAATATCCGGAGGAAAAGATCGGTAAACTCTTTGTCGATAGTGAAAAGATTGCTTGGGTATTGACTAACTTATTGAGTAATGCTATCCGTTATTCCAAAGAAAACGGTCGTGTAGTGATTGGTGCCAAGCAAGAAGATAATATCATTGAGTTGTATGTTCAGGATTTTGGTAAAGGGATTGATCCTCGTTATCACAAAAGTATCTTTGACCGTTATTTCCGTGTACCCGGAACGAAAGTGCAAGGTAGCGGGCTGGGGCTGTCTATTTCGAGAGATTTTGTGGAAGCTCATGGCGGTACGCTGACGGTGGAAAGCGAATTAGGCAAAGGAAGCCGGTTTGTGATACGGCTGAAGGCATAAAGCAAAGTGTCTTGTTTTTGTCTTTTAAAATATTTATATTTGCGGATAAGTTGAAACTAAAGAAACTATTGACAATAACATAATAAAAAAAACAGAATCAGATGAAACAGGACATGATTGTTATCCTTGACTTGGGTAGTCATGAGAATACGGTATTGGCTCGCGCCATCCGTGCATTAGGAGTTTATAGTGAGATTTATCCTCACGACATCACCGTAGAAGAACTGAAAGCATTGCCCAACGTAAAGGGTATTATTATCAATGGCGGACCGAACAATGTGATTGATGGCGTTGCCATTGACGTAAATCCGGCTATTTATACAATGGGACTTCCTGTTATGGCTGCCGGTCATGATAAAGCGATTTGCACTGTGAAATTGCCGGAATTTACAGATGATATCGAGGCTATTAAGGAGGCTGTAAAGTCTTTCGTATTTGATACCTGCAAAGCGGAAGCTAACTGGAACATGACAAATTTTGTGAACGACCAGATAGAACTGATTAAGCGTCAGGTTGGCGATAAAAAGGTATTGTTGGCTTTGTCGGGTGGTGTTGACAGCTCTGTGGTTGCTGCTTTGCTTCTGAAAGCAATTGGTGATAACTTGGTGTGCGTGCATGTCAATCATGGTTTGATGCGTAAAGGGGAATCTGAGGATGTGGTTGAAGTTTTCAGCAATCAGTTAAAGGCAAATCTTATTTATGTGGATGCTACAGACCGTTTCCTGAATAAATTGGCAGGAGTGGCGGACCCTGAACAAAAACGCAAAATCATCGGTGGTGAATTTATTCGTGTGTTCGAGGAAGAAGCACGTAAGTTGGACGGTATCGATTTCTTGGGGCAGGGTACTATTTATCCGGATATTGTGGAAAGTGGAACGAAGACTGCCAAAATGGTGAAGTCGCACCATAATGTAGGTGGTTTGCCGGAGGACCTCAAGTTTGAATTGGTAGAACCGTTGCGTCAATTGTTCAAGGATGAAGTTCGTGCTTGTGGATTGGAGTTGGGCTTACCGTATGAAATGGTTTATCGCCAGCCTTTCCCGGGACCAGGTTTGGGAGTGCGTTGTTTGGGAGCTATTACGCGTGACCGTCTGGAGGCTGTGCGTGAATCTGACGCTATTCTGCGTGAAGAATTCCGAATTGCAGGATTGGACAAGAAAGTATGGCAATACTTTACAGTAGTTCCTGATTTCAAATCTGTGGGTGTGCGTGATAATGCTCGCTCTTTTGATTGGCCGGTAATTATTCGTGCAGTCAATACGGTAGATGCTATGACAGCTACTATCGAACCGATAGATTGGCCTATTCTGATGAAAATTACAGACCGAATTCTGAAAGAAGTGAAGAATGTAAATCGTGTCTGCTATGATATGTCACCGAAACCCAATTCAACCATAGAATGGGAATAAAGTAATACTAAAATACCTGATTTTACCAATTAACTCCTCTTGAGATATCAATTCGGTTTGATTTGATCTTTCTGAATTTCCAAGAGAAGTTAATGGTAAAGTATCGTCCGAAGTTCTCTCTATTAATATAGTTGGTATAGTTGTCTTTCAGTTGAATAATACGATTACGATATGAATCCAATAAGTCGAATGCAGTAATGCTTACTTCTGCTTGTCGATTGAATACTTTTGCTCCAGCATAAATGTTTAAGATATTTTCTTTATCAATTTGGTGATAGGTTTTGCTGTTCTGGTGCTGATAGGTATATGATATATTCGCAAAGAAATACTTTAATATGGGAGTACACGTCATATTTACTATTAAGCGATTTGCTAATATTCGGTTTGTTTGGTCATTTGCTTTATTGGAGGCTTGCCGATAGCTGATACTCCAATAAGTTGATGCACGCAATCGAGGAATCAGATTGGTAGCGAATCTAGCTCCTATCCTTGTTGTGCTTATTTTTGTTATATCCCGTATGTTATCATAGTAGTAAGGCAGATGTTCATACTTATTATTAATATTAACATCTAAATTAGATTTGATTTTTACGATGGGATACATCCAGGAAATATCCCAATCTGTATTCCATGCTCCATTTAGATTGTCGTAACTACTGAGTGTACTATTTGCAATAGCCGTGTATTTAAAATCAGGCAAGTAAGTTGCTTTGCTAAAATAAGTGTTCCTATTGGAGATGCTGTTTTTTATGAAAGCTAACGTTAATTCCGAATTTATCAAATGTCCGTAGTTATTAAAGCGATGCTGTTCTTTCCACCAAATTTTATGTATGGTACTGGCTTTCAGGTTTGGATTTCCACCGCTGATAAAATAAGGATTAGAATTGTTGACTTCTGAACGTAACTGTGTTATATTGGGGAGTTGGCTATTCATAGAATATTTGATTGTATGCTCTGCTTTTTCACTCAATCTTCCTCCTAAAGAAATCAGTACTTCTCCTTTTAATGCGTTAAATGATTTTTCAAATTTTGTTTGTGCCGTTTCTTTTCTATCCTTAATAATGGAATGTTTCCACCCTGCTGAAATCTCAATATTGAAAATTCCTAAATCGGGCAGAATAACTGTCGTTCCAGGGGTGTGTTCTATCAGATAATTTCGGTAATTATATGTATTTGTAGGGTCTATTTCTCCTGTTATTTTGTTCCATGCGAGCTGATTGATATGACGATTGTCCGATACAAAATTATATGCTAATTCGATGAATGAATATTTGTCTTTTGATAGCATGCGCTTTAATCCTGTTTTGGCCTCCCATTTATTTCCTCTTCCATTGGCTGGAATTGTTGTAATCTCTTGCAGACTTCCACTAGCCTCATTTTGTGTCTTGTTTTCTCGGCTTTCTTCTCCGCTGGACGAGCTATTCGAATAGTTCGCATGGATGGAGTAGTTCCAATCTCCGACGAATTTTGTCCAATTCACCACACCTTGCATCTCTTGGGCTTTACCACAGCCGTTTTGTTGTAAAATACCGGTACTCTTAATCTCATCTACGCTATTTGTGATTTGCTGTAGTGTATGTTGTTTTGAATGATTAGTTGATAAGGTATAATCAATAATCAAATTGCCCCATTTCTTATCATTCATGCTAAATCCAGTATTCATAGTATGTTTATTATACTGATTTGTATTTTGATATTGGCTTAGATAACTCTTTTGCCAGAAGGCATCTGTAGCAAAGTATTCTTGTTCAGTTTGGGTATTGGCTTCTGTTGCGCTTCGTGCAAACTGATAGCTTCCTTTTATTTCTTTGTAAAATCCGGTTTCTTTTTCCCAACGGCGAGACAGGTTGATAGCTCCAAAGCTATTTTCACTGTAAGTCTGCGATGGATTTCTGGTACTTAGAAATATTTGCGGTTGATTGGTTGTTCTGTTCAAGTTATTGTGCATAGCATTGATTGCTACCAACATTTTCTCGGAGAAAAAGTTAAATGTGCCTCCTACACCATAGCGCGCGTTATGGTCTGCGAGCTGTTGTTTTTCCATATTTCCTCCGATACTTGCTATCAGATTCCCTTCCTTCGAGTTTACTAATTTGCTTTTTGTCTCAATATTCAGAACTCTGCGTTTCTTGCCTTTTCTATTTTTACGTGTTTGCTCTTTATGCTCATCTTCATCATAAGCGGATATGTATACAACATCATTGGCAGGAAGGTGATTCAACGCATTCATTGGATTTTCTCCAAAAATCTTTTTGCCGTCAACGTATGTCTTCTCCACATCTTTTCCAGCGACTTTAACTCCCTGTTCTGATACTTGCACTCCCGGCATTTGCTCCAGGATATTTCGTGCTACGTCGTCTTCCAATATGTTGATTCCTTGTGGATTAAATCGGATAGTATCGTCTCGGTATACCATAGTGGAAATTTTACCTTTTACAGTTACGGCTCGCAATTGTATAATGCGGTCGGTCAGATAAAAGTCTTTTCGTGTCGTTTGTCCCTCTCGCACATATAGTGTATCAGAATCCGCGATAAATCCGTCGGCCCACACGATGGCTCGTGCGATGCCGACGGGAACTTTATTCCAAAAGATAAATCCTGCATTTCTATAATCTTCTTTCAAGGTGTCTTTTCCACATATCAGATTTGCTTTGATTACGTCAGTACTTGCTTGCATAATACTTGTATGAAGCTGTACTTTTCCATATTTAGTAATCTTTTGGGCATATAAGTGTATATTACCGAGGGATAGTAGTATACATGAAATATAGAGTATAGAAGTTGCATTTTTCATCGAAGACTATATTGAAAATTTAGATATTGTCAATGGATATAAGTTCTCAAATATATAATCTAACTGTTGACTATCAGATCTCATTATTACTTTGATGGCACCAGTGTCTTTAGTAATTCTGACTTCCATTGTTTGATAACCAACAAATGAAAAGACTAATATACTTCCGATAGGGGCTGTGATAGTAAATTTTCCATCGAGATCTGTTACTGTTCCATTAGTTGTTCCTTTAATAACTACACTAACACCAGGCATTGGCTCTCCATTTTCGTCAACAACAACTCCAGTGATGGTTCGGTCTTGTGCATAAATAACACTTCCTATTACTAAAAGTAAGAAAAATAGTAAATACTTTTTCATAACTTAATAATTTAAAAGATTAATATTTTGTTTATAGAACTCTTTCAATCATCGTTATTAAATAATCACATTTTCCACGTTCGATGTCGTTACGTGCTAATGAACGTGCTTGCATCAAGTGGCGGCGTGCACTCTTTAATTTGTCATAACAAACAGCTTCAATATCTGTACCTGAGTAAAAATTTATACTATTTGTCGGTTCCATACCGGCATATACTTTCGAATATGTGACATCATAACTAGAGGTTGTTGGCAATTCTAGCATATGTAATTTATGGTTGTTTCGCTCATTTACAGTTAGGGAGGTGACTCCTTTGGATACAGCTTTGTCTATTGCCTTTAATGTCGGGCACATTCCTTTCAAAGAATTGATATATACGGAAATCTGTGAAATCATAGGAGAACTTAACGGTTTTCCATTCAAAGATTCTTTGAATAGTTGCTTCTCTATATCATTCAAGTAAGCTTCTTGTGTATAAGGCTTGGCTGATTTTTCTACGCTCAATCCCATGCGCATCAAACGGAACATTAATGACATCATCGGATAACCGTTATTATAAATCCATGTCGATATTTCGGGATTAGCACCTCCTAGACGTAAGAAATCAGTATTGGAGTCCAGCCATTTTAAATCATAGAATGTACTGAATATCTTTTGTAAGACTTTCCTTTGCATATCTACAGGTACGGATTTGTAGGACGGTACGCTACTTTTTTCATTTGCTTCATTGATATAGATACCTCCGATATACGAGGAAACAGGTGACAGTGTTTTGTTGATTAATTCAATAATTACAAAGTCTGGGAATAGTTCCCGGTAATCATTGGGAATATTGTCATCGTGAAACCAGTCCGGACTGTTTTTAACTATATATTTCACATGAGAGATTTGCGCATCTAAAGCAGCTATCGGATCATTGCCTAAATCGTAGTTTTGGCAACGTGGGTCTGTTGCATAAGCTGGCGAACGTTTTCCATAGAAATATCGTGGATCTCCATCGTGTTCCATAGCCCATTTTTTCAAAATGTCTGATTCATTTTCACCGATGGCGGCATATAAGTATTTGAGTGTAAATGCGTCACATACTCCCGGTTTATTGACAATCAATACTACTCCTTTTTCTTTATCACCGGGCTGTGCCAGATAATTGTATAATACGTTGTCCATGACTGAAGCTGTGATACCATATTTTTGAGTAAACTCAGGAGAACGTAGTTCTTCAGGGGAGTATGCTGCGGAACCAGCCAAATTGGTTGCTAATCCCAGGCTAAGACCAAATGCTTTTAGCATACGTGCTGTCAAATTTTCACAGATCACCTCATCGGCAATGTAATAAGTCCGGAAGCGCGGATCGACCTCTGCCATTTGGTATACTCCATTACGACGAACACTGAATGCTAAGTCACGTGGTACACCTATTTTCGTACTAAGTATTTCTCCCGTACGTAAGTCTGTAACGTTATATGCAGTGACTTCCGAATTATTATTGTTCAGGAAAGCAATGGTGTTTATCATTGGATTGTTGGCACGGAAAGTCGAATCTTTTTCATACGGTTTTATTAAGATCGGTTCTCCCATTCCTAATTCATTGAATACCTTGTTCCATTCGTCTGCACTTTTTCGGATAGCCTGAGACCAACTATCTTGAATCAGGGTGTCAAGATAGAATATAACAGGTTGTTGTGAGGTTATGTTACGGCGGGTTACGTAGTATCCTTTCTTAAAACGTTTTTCATTGCGATAGTCTGTATATGAGATAAAACCTGTACCTACACGTGGATTGGCCTCGCGGGTAGACATTTTATCTTCTGCTAACAGAGCTAATGTCGTTTGTACGGACATCGTTAATTCCGGTTGTTCTTTGGATACAAATCCCATGATACTGATACTTAATTTTGCTGTACAGTTTTGGGTAACACTAACACAATTGTCAAATGCATCCGCCGAATCAATGAAAGAGGTTTTACTTTGAGGAGAAGCACTTATAATTGTAAGCATCCCTCCATAGCTACGTCCGGCAAGATTGAGTACATCTTTGTTGGAGCAGGAAAAATAGGAGGTTGCGTTGAAAACGACCGATGTCGAATCACTGGTATAACCTTCTATCGGGAATGTCTTGTAAATGGCATTACTGCGTGATAAGTCGAAAGCTTCTTTCTGATTATCATCTTCTTCGTTGAGGCGTATGTTGTACTTCGGATCTCGGAATAGGACTAAAGAATCTGTTTTGTCAATAATCAGATATCTGCTTTGGGCAGCTTTTGTTCCTGTCAATGATATATCGCTGGAACCTGTGATGGCAGAATGGACAAGGAAGTCACGTCCCATTAATTTAACCGGTATTTCCAAGTAAATCTTTGCATCATATTGATGGATGGTGATGGTTCCTTTACTAACAGTGTGTTTCTTTTTGTCTTTAAAGAGTTTATCGTATACACTCTTTTTCTTTTTTTGTACACTGTCTGCCTGTTGTTCGGTTTTGGCTTTTCCTTTTTTCTTCTTGGAGCGGGCATTGGCTTCATTTGTTGATCCGATAATCAGCAAACCCGCCATTAACCATAAAAATAGTTTTTTCATCTTTTGTCCCTTCCTTATTTTAAGTTGATGTCAAGCATCTTTAATAATAATTCATAGTGAGCTTTCGTCTTCCCTGATGCACTGGCTGCCTTTTGTTTCATCAGTTGTTTGGCTTTAGCTATATATGCGTATACATCTGCTTGTGTAACTTTGGCCGTCATAGAAAAACGATTCAATGGTCTCCATTCAAAACCTGCTACAGGGTTGTGCATTGCATTTTCTTTGAGAGCATGTCCTTGGCAACAAGTATATCCGAACTGGCGATGATTGATGTCAAGTAGTTTTTCTCCGGCTAATGCTTTTCCGGCTCCTTTGATTGTGAACCCGGCAGTCTGCATCATCATGTATATATATTGTTTCTGAAGATTCATCTGGGATTCTGTTAATGTATGTCCGGAAATAGTCGGTTTCCAAACAAAATTGTATATCATGTTGAAAGCCTCGGCAGCAGTAAATGAATCTTTCTCTAATCCTTCGTATTGTGATACCTGAAAAGGTACAGGCAGTATATATCTCAACATGAAGTTTTGAATAGTTTGTTTAGGGGAACCGGAAACCGGAAATTTAGTTAATAAGTTTTTGTTGTCAAGCCAATCCAGATCATTATAAATTTCGAATAGGTAATTCAGGGCTTCTTTTTGTTGTGCCTTCGGAATTTGTGCAAAACGTGGCATTGTGTCCCCGTCTTTAACTTCGTTGACAAAATAGCCACCTACATTGCCTGCTACATGGGTAACGTACATTGCAAGTTGTTCTACGATACCAATAAATAAATCTTCACGGTATTCGTATGTATCGTCACCTTCGGAAATCCAATTTTCCAAATTATTCATGATATACTTAAGGTTCTTGATGCCATATCGAGTTGCTTTCATAGAGTTGTCACCAATATCTTCTGTTTGTGAACGGGGATCAACAACTCCATATACTTGTTGTTTTCCATATCGGTACACAGGATTTTCTTTAATGGCATCAGTGATCCATTTGCCTGTTATAACTGCTTCTTCGTCTGCAGTATTAACATTGAATACCGGAGTATATGTCCATCTAATGAGGTATTTGTCGTATTCACCAAAGCGGGGAGGAGTCAATTTTACACCACGCTCTTTGTCGCCGGGTTGTGCTACATAGTTGAAGCGGGCATAATCCATAATGGAAGGAGTAGTGCCATACTTCTGTGTGAATTCCGGTGAACGTAAGGAGTCTACCGGGAAAGTGGAAGAAGCTCCCATATTATGCATAAATCCTAAACAGTGACCGATTTCGTGTGAAAGTACATAGCGCAATGCGTCTCCAACCATCTCATCCGGAATATTGACAGTGCGTACATCCTTATCGGCTTGTGCTGTTTGCACAAACAACCAGTTACTGATAAGTTTGATGACGTTATGATATAAATATACAGAGGCATTCAAGATTTCTCCGCTTCGTGGGTCTACCCATGATGGTCCCATAGCATTTTCAATGCTTGATGGAGCATAGCGAACACATGAATATTTGATATTGTCCGGATCGAATTCCGGATCATCAGTCGGGAAATCTTTGGCTGCTACAACATCTTTGAATCCAATCTGCTCGAATAATTCATTCCATTGGGTGACTCCTTCCCGCAGATATGGTTTCCATTTTTCCGGGAAAGTGTTATCGATGTAGAAAACAATCTGTTTAGTGGGTTTCACTTTTTCACCACGTAGGTAAGCGGCCGTATCAGATGGTTGGATATCCCATCGGTTGGCATAGTAAACGGGTGCGGTCGTTTTAGCTCCTTCGCCTAGTTGTTCGCGTCCGGTAAAGAATACACCGATACGGTAATCTGCCATACGTGGGCGGTAAGGCTTTTCTTTTAACAGCATGATGGAACGTGTCATTTCTGCGGTGAACGGGCGGTCTTTTATGAGTGATGTCCCTTGCGAATTGCTGACAGAGAATGTATATGACAGGCAACTTTTGATGGAAACGTTGTCTTTGAAAGCTTTTATTTGTGAGATATAAGAGCAGTCTGATTGATAACTCTCTGTGCGATTGTACATTCCATAAATTGAATTGCGATCGAATGGGCTCATTTTCTTGTTGTCACTTAAGAAAACACTGGTCATATCGAATACAATGGCGGTAGAGTCATTGTTGTATGCCTGAATTTTCTGATTACTGATAATTGCTCCCAAAGTGCTTTTGCGTAAAGCTTCATCGATTTGTGTGCTGCCTGTAATATAATCAGTGTTTACTTGGCGTAACTGTACATGTGTTTTATTACGTGTAAACATAACATGGAGTAGATCGGTCGGTTTGGATCCGACTACGGCATTGCCATTGTCGGATATACTGGTAACTGTAGAACCGATAAGCATATCTTTATTGATTAAATCCACAGGAAGTTCAAAATAGACTTTTCCATCCAGCAAATGTAATGTTATCAGTCCTTTAGCCGTTTCATGTTTCTTTTTGAATAGTTTGTCGTATTCACTTTCTTTCTTCGCCGGAGTAGTTTGTTCCGTTTTTGCTTTCTTCTTTTTCCAGAAGAATGGAAATTTGCGTTGCGCATCGATAGTGGTAGCAGAAGCTACCACTAATACTGCAAGTAAGAGGATTTTTTTTCTCATGTTAGTTTATTTGGAATTTATATTAATAACCAATTGTTGTGACATCTAAAATTTTTCCAAAACCGTCATAGATAAGAGCTTTGGAAATATCCAAGTTTCCTGTACCAATTTGTGTCATTGGAACTACGTATACTTTTCCTTCATATGTATCTTTTTGAGTAGCAATTATTATAGCCTTATTATTTAGCTCAAGTTCAGGATAAACATGAGAATCACTGATAACAGAACTTTCATCATTGATATATTGTCCCTGTTGATATAATTTTGCAACTGTAATCTTTTCTCCAGATGTAGGAGTATATTTAGGAGATGTTTCAACAATAGCAGTACTACCGGCAAAATTTATGCAATAAATCCCGTCGTTTGTTGCAATATACATAATGGCTTCTTTATGTGCAAAGAAAATAGAAACTGCCTTCTCTATTAAAGCTTTTCCTGATGAAGGTATGTCATACTTCATTTTGGCAGATGCTAGAATCTCCGGTGCAGTTTCATACCAGTTCCACTCATCGTCATAATAACCTTCGGCTGCAACATAACGGCTAAAGGTATAGATAGCATATTCTCCAGATGTATCATCTTTTAAAAGAAAAGTTGGTGTTTTTCTATCTGTAGACATCCCTCCGGCTATTGCCGATTTATTTTTCATATCGCATGGATCAAATAAATTGTTTGCCACATAAGAATCTTGATAAGTTGGTGATGCATAAGTTCCTTCATAAGATACAAATTTGCCTTTATCTTTATCAAGCCACATTCCAGTACAATATGGGTCTCCGGATGTATTACATGCTACTACTGCATTATTAATAGTGTATTGACTTGCAGCGGCATCAATCCAACCAAAGATATTCGAGTTAATAGCGTTAAAAGAGTATATTCCTTTATTAGTGTTCATGTAGAAAAAAGTTTGTGCCTTGAAGAAGTTGTAGACTTTTAAACCTTCTGGTTTGTAGGTTAAGATTTTGCCATCTTCTAAGTTTCCGTTTTCTTTAAATGATTCTGTGTCGAACCGGACGCAGCCATTATTTGTTATCGCCCAAACTTGATTGGTATGCGTACCAACATTGGCATATCCCATCATTTCGTATCTTAATCCTGCCATTAACCCTGTATATGGAGCTCCGTTGGCCTTTTCTAGAATATTACGAAAAATTCTTTCTTCTTTATTACCATAGTTTACTGTAAGGCTTTTATTTTCTATTAAAGTAAAATCTGATGTTTGATCATTGTTTGTTTCAGATATTAACAAACCATCTAAAAAAGAACTTTGTACATATACATTCCAATAATATTGGTATTGTAAGTCTTCTTTATTAGCCGTATCTGTTACTGTAAGGCGTAATGAGTAGGGAACATTGGCTATTGGCCTATTTATAATTTCATGTAACTCTGGCTCTGTACTGATGGATTGGTATTCTGCTTCATTCATATCAGCGATAATACTTAATTCCCATTCATATTTTAGTCCTTTTACATCAGTTTTTCCTCCTTGAGTTATAGTAGGGACTATATTTAATTCCTCCAAATAACCTATATAGATTGTTTTTTCGTCAGAAACTTCAATTTTGACTTCATCAATGGGATTAGTAGCGTATTCACTTTTATCATCATAACATGATGTGAACCATATTATCCCCATTATTATTGTTGATATATTTTTTATATTCATAATATTTTAAAATAAAGTTTGAAATTAGTAACTTCTAGCTTCTATAGGTTGTCCTTTTAGATCACCACCATCATGCGTAAGAGGACTGTCCGGATGAGCGATATTATAAGCTTTGATATAATCTCTTAGTTTGGCTGCATATCCTTTATATGATAGGTCTGATAAAATAAAATCATATCTTGGCAGGTATTTATATGATTTATATGTTCCGGGAGGATTATAATATCTTCCGTGAACATTAGGGTCATCCCAATCATCCCATCCTAACGCATCAACAATTGTCTTTAAGGCATTGGAACTGTAACATGCTTTGGTTCTGTCTATATATGATTTTTTCGAGGCTATCAACATGTTATATGTTTGAATATGTCGAACTACAGTAGGTTCTTCAATCGCACTATTCCACGACAGTCGGGCACGTAAATATGGTGAAGGACCAATAGGTAAACTTTTGGAGTTTTTTAATGTGAAATATAATTCGTATGTTGAGTTGGCTAGTTCTTCACTATTGTACAATTTGATACGAATGTATCCACTGTTCTTATTGGCGGGAATAAGGGATTCTAAAATCTCATAAGAAGCTGCAGGAGCCGTAGATTTTTCTTCAATAGTGTAATTGACTTCTCGATTAGCATTGGCTGGATTTCCTATTAGTGTGAGTGGCACTTCAAAAATTGTATATTCAGCAAATGGATCAGAGATGAAACTATAACTGTTATATAAGCATGAATCTTGGCTTGAGTAACCTAATTTGGAGTCATTGCTAAATCGTACAGCATCATGTTCACTATTATAGTATGGTATGTCACTTTTTTCACAACTAACATTACATATAAATGCTATTGCTAATAAAATAATATGCGTTAATATTTTTTTCATTGTTTATTTCCTTTCTTTTATTGCACCCGACCTGATTGGATTTCATAGGTAGGATATGGTAATACATATTGTTTATCTTCCATTATTTCTGAACGATAAGGAATTTCTGAGGCACCAGTACGTTTGTAATAATAAAACATTACACCTTCTGAGAGGAATTCTTTTCTGTACTCTTTCTTTATTTCATTTATGATTTGAGTTGCATCCAGATTCTTTAAATCTTCATATAATCCGCGTTTTTGACGTACATGATTTAAATACGTTATTGCTTTTTCTAAATTGGCTGGAGTTCCCGTTGCGCAACATTCAGCTGCAATGTAGTAAACTTCAGGTAAACGGATCATTGATATTTTATTTTTGTAGTATTGATTTATAGTGGAAGATTGGTAAACTTTTAATGGAACATATCCTAAACTTGAAGAAGTTAGGCTTTGGTCTAATAAAGCCGTAAAACGTACATCTGTAGTAGAATTTTCATAAACTTGATTGGCCGTTTCAGGTTCTATATACATTACTTCGGAATCGTTGTCAGTGTAATATGGCTTTATATAATTTTTTATCTTAGTATCTAGATTCTGTATGCTGAGACCAAATAACTGTTCTGCTGTTAGATTATAAGTGCTTGAGTTAATGGTTTCAGGTGTTAAAAATTTCAGAGTATAGATGTTTTGGTTATTTTCAGTCATATTAATATCATTTTCTGCAGCCTTTATCACTTCTTCTGCTGCGTCCAATGCTTTACTTTTATTACTATCACTTCCTTCCCATAATCTTACTCGGGATTCTAAAGCTTTCACTGCATAGTAATTAAGTCTAAGATTTCTTGTATTATAGAAACCATCAGTATTAACATTTGCATACTCTGAGAAATTATGTTTTTGAGTCACAGGATCGTATTCTCTTAGTAAATTGGCTGCATCGGTTAAGTCGGTTAAAATGAAACGTATCGCTTCATTTCCGGTAACTTGGGCCGGTGCTTCTTTTGAAATTTCTAATGCATACGGAATAGTGTATTTATTATTTAACTCAGAAGAACGTTGTTCCCAATTGCCATATCCGTATAATCGTAGTAGATCAAAATGCATGTAGGCACGAATAGCTAGCAATTCTCCTTTTATTACATGATAATTGATCGGGTCCATTATTGATTGTTTTTCATCAATATATTTTAGAGCTTCATTTGCGTTTGCTATTACATTATACGCTTTAGACCAGATTCCTTCGATGAAAGGGAGTAGATCTACACTATTATATGCGAATTTATGCAGGTCTAAAGGTATTGCATCAGAACCTGCATAAACTTGTGGATAAAACTGATGCCCCAATCTTTCTAATCCATACCATGATAGATTTTTTCCGTATAAATCGTCTTCGGCCATTGCGATGTAACACCCGATGAGAGACTGCTGAAATCCTATCTCTGTACTATAATGATCTTCTTCTCTGATTTCATCACTTGAAGTTACATCAAACCAGCTATTACATGATGTGAAGAAGAATGCTATTGATAATATGGTTACTATTTTCTTTTTCATAACTACATGATATTAAAATGTTCCTGTTAATGAGAATGATAAAGTTCTTGCAAACGGATAAGCGGTGCCTCTTTCAATTTTAATAGAAGAGAATGTATAAACGTCATTGAGATAAACTGCGCATCTCAGCCTTTGCATATGAAGTTTCTGATATATTGTTTTTGGGAATTCATAATACGCACTGATGGAAGATATGCTTAGTTCATTTCTATCTTGTATAAATCTGGTTGTCGGGCGGGTCATTTCTGTCGGATTTCCATATGCATCTATTGCATTTTTGTCGGACAAGCTTTTGTACTGCGACTGTTGGCCCGGAGTCTGCCATCTTCCTGTTAATACTCTACGGTCAACATTATAATTCATATTGATGTTCTCTACTCTATTGACCAATGTCTTGTTGTACATTTGGCCACCTGCTAAGAAACTTAATGTTGCATTAAGACCAATCCCTTTGTATTCGGCTGAAAAACCGGCAGTTCCTCTATATTTAGGAGTTTCATCACCTGCCGGTACTATATCGTTGGAATCGTAGATATAAGTATAAGAACCATCTTTTTTTATGTATATTTCATTACCGGTTTGTGGGTCGATACCAGCTGAAGGAACTGCCCAGATTGTATTCATAGAAAGTCCGTCTTCGTAAAGGGCTACTGGCGTGGAATTTGTCTTTTCGGTGGCTTGCTGTCGCATTTTCTCATTATATGATCTCATACTCTCCGAGAGATGAACAATCCTGTTTTTAGTATAAACCAGACTACCGTATAAATTGAAAAATCCCTCTTTGCCTTGCCAGGCTGTATAAGTTACTTTTGCTTCTATTCCTGAGTTACGCACTAATCCTAAATTGTCTTTTATAGAGTTAAAACCTGTTGAGGTAGGGATTGTAACATCTGTCAACATGTTTTTTACGTCTGCCGTGTAATAATCAAAGGATAAAGATAGACCGGCAATACGCATGTCTATTCCTATGTTATAATCTTTTTTTTGTTCCCACATTAAACCGTGATTAGGTAAGTTGTTCAAGTAAGCTCCGGAAAGTCCTTGATATGTGATACCTGCAAAATATTTATATGTACCAATAGCTGCATTGGTATTGAAATTCTGGTTACCGGTAAGTCCGATAGAACCACGTATCTTTAACTGTTTTATCCAGTCTTTATCTTTAAAGAACAGCTCATTATGAATATTCCAGCCTACCCCGAATGACCAACTATTAGCCCACCGCTTGTCTGAGCCATATAATGAAGACGCACTTTCTCTCATTGTGGCATCTACCAAATAACGATTGTCGTAATCATATGATGCTGAAAGTAAGAAGCTGGCTTCACGATTTATAGATGCGTAGCCTATTGGGGTACTATTTTCTGCGTATTGGCGAGCAAAAGTAATATCTGCTTTTTGATTATTAGCGAATCCTTCGGCTGTATGCTGGTATGCGGAATATTGATTTTCAGAAATAAAAAATCCGGCATTTCCAAATATTGTATGTTTTTTGAACGCTTTATTATAATTAATATTCAGGTCACTTGAAATAGAACTACTTTTGCCATTTTCCAAGATGTATTTACCACGTCGAGGAATTAATTCTGCTGTAGTGTATGTGACAAATTCTGAATGATCTGCAGGGTAGAAACTGTCTGCTACATTCCGTTTCTGTGATACACCTATACGCAAGGTAGCTTTCCAATCTGGAGTAATAATCCATTCTGTATAAAAGTTGTTGATAAAAGATAGATAGCTTGATGTAAAACTAGTACCTATGGTTGTATCATATAATGGATTTGCTATATTTTTACCAATATATAATGAATTAGCTGTCGGAGATTCTGCATAGCGGAGAATTCTACCGTTTGTATCAGTTGCTTGCCAATAAGGATTCATTTTTACATAATCATTAAATGAACCATATGGGGAGTCACTGCTATTATTTGATATAACTGATAGTATATTTTTGAATAGAAATTTTTTGCGTCGGTAGGAGATATTTATATCACCGGAAATGTTTTTTCGATCAGAGCCTTTCATAACTCCAGTTACTTGGTTATAGGTAAGATTTAGTATTGCACGTAAACTTTGAGAATCACCAAGTTCTATACTTAAATTATGTTTATGCCCAATACCGGTACGGAGAGGTTTTGACATCCAGTAGGTATCCAATCCTTCAAGAGCTAATTTTTTACGACTGTTATAAAGAGCGGTTAGTCTTTCTTGATCTTGGGGAGAATTACTAGTATAGACACCTTCAACTCTTTCTACTTCTAATTTTTCTAATGCATTGCATAAATCATAACTAGTTAGGTCTGGCATTTCAAATGACAGGTTTCCATTATATTCAATGCGTGTTTCGTTACCGGATAAACGTTTTGTTTCGATAACAATAACCCCATTGGCGGCCTTTGAACCATATAGCGCTTTAGCGGAAGCATCCTTTAGAATCGTTAAACTTTCGATGCGGTTCATATCCATATCCATAACAGTTTCAGCTGTTGTTTCAAATCCATCTAATATGAATAATGGTTGATTTGGTTGATTTTGATAGTTACTTTTTAGAGAGCTGGTTTCAGTTGTAGGGAAGCTTGATGTTCCACGCATCGACATTGTTGGAGTGGTGTTGGGATCAGAACCCATGTTGAAATTATCTGCAATATATATTGTAGGGTCTAGATTCTTTAGACTCTGAAATACATTTTGATTACCTACCCGCATTAAATCCTTGCTCGAAATTGTAGTAGCTGATCCTGTAAAGCTTTCTGCCTTACGGGTGTAAATACCGGTAACAACGACTTCATCCAATTTGGTGTCACTTTTTAAAGTAATATTTCTTCGTACATCATTCCGTCCACTGTTAATCATTATTTGTTGAGTAGACATTCCAATGTAAGAAAAGGTGATAGTGCAGGCTGTGTTGAATGGTATCTCTATGTTATATTTACCGTTGTTGTCAGTTATGGCAAAACGTTGCAGATCACTAATAACAACATTAACACCAGGTAGAGGTTGCCCTTCTTCATCCGAAACGATACCTGTTGCTATACGCTTATTACTTTGCTGTTCTGTTTTGGAAATAGTAACAATATCCCTTTCCATACTGTAGGTAAGTCCAGTACCGTTAAGAACTGTACGTAGCACATTATCCACTGTTTCATCTTTTACATGAATAGTGATCGGTTTTAGTGTTTTTGTCTGCTCCGTATTGTAGACAAAGCTCAATCCTGTTTGCTGCCTTAAAGCATCAAAAAATTCTTTGACAGTAACAGACTCCAGATTTAAAGTTACTTTTTTGCCACTTTCCGGGATGGCAAACATCATTGTCGGTAATAGTACTAGGGCTATTACCAGAGAAAGTATTCTAATCCTTTCTCTACATTTTACTCTTCTCATTCTTTCTTCTTGTTTAATTAGTAATTAATTGTCTGTGATTAATATCTCTCTGTCTTTGATATTTATTTGCAGATTTGTAGTACGTGCAATAGCTTTTAATATGGGAGTGATTGTGGCATAACGATCCATGTTTCCTGTGAATCGAAGTTGTTTTAGTTCAGGGGTACCAAAGGAAATATTAACATTATACCAATGTTCTAGAATCTCAACTATATTTTCCAAAGTGCGATTTTCAAAAATGAGTCGACCTTCATTCCATGCTACATAGGGAGTGAGGTCTACATCGTATATGGAGACATTATTCCCATTTTGTTCAATGTGTGCCAGTTGTCCTGGTTTAATAAACTGTTCTTGTGCACTTTCTTTGGAGACAATGCTGATGCTTCCCTTTACTAATGCAACTTCTGTTCGTTCAGGTATAAATGTATTGACATTAAATTCTGTACCATACTGTTTGATTGTTCCTTGATCAGTGATAACATAAAAAGGACGGCTATCTTTAGCTATTTTAAAATAGGCTTCTCCTTTTAGATAAACTATACGTTTGGTCTTACTGAATTTTACAGGATACCGTATTTCTGTATTATAATTGAGATGTACAGTTGTTCCATCCTCAAAGGTTACCCTAAATTCATTTCCTTGTTCGGTTGTTAAAGTATTGTTTTCTATAGTTTCGTTTTGTTTTGTATGGAGGGTGTCGTTTATATTAGGGGTTGTAGGATAGATAAGTGTACCATTTTGAGCTATGGCAGTTGTAGAATGATTCACTTTGACCGGTATTGGATATGTGGGGGTAAGTGATTGTTTATTGTTTTCCGCTAATATCAGTGTGGCTTTAGGAATTCCCGGTTGTATGGCATCTCCCAAAGTAAAATTATTCAAAGTTTCTACCTGCGGAGAAGTAGAAAAATACCATCCCCCTGTTATTATTAATATAGGTATTACTAAAATAGCAGCATATTTTAGGTAAGTTGAAATGATTGAGGGGCAATATTTCTTTTTGAACCTTTTCCAGGCAAGATGAGAATTGATATGTGAATAAGCTTCGTAACGTTCACGAAAAGCAATATTTGTGCATAGACGATTGAAAAACTCTTTTCGTTCTGGCGAACTCTTGGTCCAATCCTCAAGTTGTTTTCTTTCGGGAGCTGTAATATCGCCAAGGAGATATTTAGCGACTAATTCTTCTACATTTAATTTACCCTTCATATATTTCTGCTGTCTTATTATTTGTTAATAAGACAACTTAGATATTGAAAAGAGGTACAAACTTTATAAAAAAGATTATTTTGATTAAGAAAAAAACTTGGAACTATACAAAATGTCACATAAAGGAAGAAGAAAATAGTATGTACCCATCTGTTCTTTGATAAATTGTATAGCTCTTTTCTTTTGTGTTTTCACTGTTTCGATAGAAATTCCTAGTAGTGTGGCTATCTCTTCGTTCTTTTTTCCATCCATGTGTAATAGGAATACTTCCCGGCAACGCGTGGGCAATTTGTCAATTGCCCGAAAGAGTAAACGATAAACTTCTTCTTCATTAGTGTCTTCTTCTTCTATTATTTCCCGGTAGGTATTTGCCAGATGTTCGAGATAAAGAGATTCAACATTCTGATGTTTTAAATAATTTAGAGAGGCGTTTCGTACAGAATTATAAAGATAGGTACGAAATGAAGGCAGGGATAGAAATTTCATCTTCTTTTCCCACATTGTAGCGAAAAGCTCCTGTACGATATCTTCTGCTGCCTGTTGAGAGGAGAGAAAATTTATAGCGTACAATACTAATACTTTATAATATTCATCATAAAGTTGGTGATAAGCACTTGTTTGTTGCTTATTCAAGTTTTCTATAAAAGGAGTTTTCTCTTCGTTCATTGTGGGTGATATTGATACTCACGTGACAAATATAAGAATTATCTATTAAAAGAAAAAGGCACCCAAGAGTGGAAGCCTCTCAAATGCCTTATTCTTATCAAGTAGCGGGACCCGGGATTGAACCGGGGACCTCATGATTATGAAACGCCGCTAAAGCATTAACTCCCAGCTTCTTATATCTTCCTCTTGTTGTTTAAATACTTCTTTTACAAGGGCAAAGATAATATTTCTTTTTCATCCGTAATCATGCCTTTTCTTCTTTTTTCGGGATACGTGTGCAATTTGTGTGCAAACATGATAAATAAAAATGGATTTCATATGAATATTTGAAATTAAAAGATGGGATATAACTCGTAATAAAAGTGTATATTTGCTTAAATCTTAGCAATCAAGTTTATGGAATTTAACATTTGGCAAATAGAAGTAGAGGTAAAGAAAGATATAATAGACATTTATCCTTCTAATAGTAATCTTGAAAATGTAATAAAGATTTTTTTAAATCTTATTTTGGAAGGACAATTTACGGAATTGCAAGATGCTTTGCAAATGAGATATGTTGACCAAGATTTTAGAAAGTTTGATACTGTTCGAACCTTATTGCTTGGACAATTTGAACTTTATGTAAAATATATACATAAGTCAATTGGACGGGAGCCTCAAAAAACATTAAAGCCTTGTTTGACAGAAGTTTTTAATGAGTTTTCGTATTTACAAGAGGGTAGTGATAAATATAATGAGTTTTGGGCTAAAAATTCAATAGATAAAACCCCTACATATTCTCCAGAGTATTTTCAGCATATATTTCCATTAGGGAAAGAGTTCAAGTTGACATATGATTTGCGTAACTCAATAATTCATAATAGTAGACTTTATGGTGGACAAACGCCTTCTGTAAAGAATTTGCCTTCTGATATAGGAGCTATTATAGCTGTTATGATACATGTAACTGAATTATATAGTTCTTTGTTGGAAAAGAACCAATTACAACAAACAAAGAATTCTTTTAAGCCATATTTAGAGTCAATTAAAAAGGAATTTCAGAAATGGAAGAATCGATTTATTTCGATAGAAGGTAAAGAGGATTTTACAATAATGGAAGGATATGCAGTTGAAGAATTAAAAGAAAATAAGGAAGAATGTGAGGTTGAACGGAAAGGTTCAATTGATAATTTAAGAAAAAATGAAATACCAGAAAAAAGAATGATGATATGGGCAGAAGCTGGTATGGGTAAGAGTACAACATTGCAGTATTTGACTTTTAAAGATGCATGCGCAATATTAGAAAATGAAGCAGATATACCTATTCCAGTGTATCTCCCATTAAAATTAGAAACGGAAACAAATTTAACTATTGAGGATTCTATTTCGGCTAAGATTGGTATTTCGAAAAAAGAGTGCCTTGATTTATTGCATAGGGGGGAGGTTTCTCTATTTATTGATGGATTTAATGAAATATTGAAAGACCTAAAAGAGCAGAAACGAAGAGAAATAGAGAATCTGATACATGATTATCCCGATACTTTTATTATTATCTCAAATCGTCCACAAACTTATACTGATTTTCCCCGAATACCCATATTTAGGTTGCAGAAGATGAGCAAGGAACAGATTATTCTTTTTATTGAAAAGAATTCACATTTAAGCTTTGTCAAGGAAAAAATTATTAGAGAAATGAATTCAAAACCTTCATTTTTCAATATAATTAGTACTCCACTAATCCTGTGGATGTTAATAAATATAATTGTTGAACATAACGATATACCTACTCGACGAACTGTTATTTTTGAGGAATTTATGCGTCGTTTATACAATAGAGAAGTTCAAAAAGATATAAATTTTGACATAGAAGAATTTGATTCATGCCTAAAATTTTTAGCATTAGAAAGTTATAGCTTAAATTATTCGAATTCTGCGTTATATAGAACCCAGATAGAAAATCTTTTGATAAAGAGAAAAATAGAATATGGTTTGTCGATAAGTATTCCCTATTTTATTGACAAGGTGATTAAATTAAATATTCTTGCTTGTGATGGAAATCTTATAAGTTTTGCCCATCAGGAATATCAGACTTATTTTGCAGGAGAAGAATTGGAAATTAATAATTTTATGTGGGATTAGTATATGGAATTAACATCAGAAATGCTATTAGATAATAGATGGTATGAAATAATAATATCAAAATCAGGTTCTTCCCAATTATTAGATGAAGATAGAATCCTTTTTATAAAAAAAATATGTAACAATAATGTCTATTTAGCTGCCTTGTGTAAAGCTAATTCCTTTGGACATAATTATATGTGTCTTGATGAAATAATAACTGATAAAGCTGTAGATATTATTGGCCACTCAACAAATGCAACTTTGAGTGCTGAAGCATTTCATGCTTTAGCTGTTATAAATCAATATGATATTATTTATAAACTGTTTAACACCAATGGGCTAAACCGGAACTTTTACAAAAGTATCATAAAGATAATAATTAGAAATGCCGCTGAGAATCAGATTGTTGAATTATTGAATGTATTGCTTAAATATGATGAGGGGCTATTTATTACTGCGTTGGAACAGTTGAATAGTCTAAATTATGTGTTTTCTCAGGATGCACATAATAGACTTTTAGAAATTACTCAGCCAATCTTTGCATCCTCTTTGGATATATTGAAGATAAAAATAGTTGCATCATTAAAACTGAAAAAAAATGATATAGATGCATTGAATTTGATAGTAATAGCCATTAATCATAATCTGATTCGGCAGGCTATTGATATTGTGTATATTTATAATTGTCATCAAGATTTTTATCCATTGAACTATATAGATAAAGTTCTTGATAGTGAAAGATATCAAGATATATCATATTTTTTTGATTATTTGACTTTTAGAAATATAAAATTAGATACAAATTGGTTGTATAGATTAATGTCCTGTTTAAATTTTCAATTAAAAGATTTTGCAATATATTTGATGGGTAAAAATGTATCTCATGAAGAACAATATTTATATATTAATAAGTTTATAAACATAAATATCGGGCTAAATGTATATTCCTCTCTGAATTATGCTTCAATTTTGATGAAACGATATTCTGTTAGTAATAGGGAGCGTCTGGTGGCAATTATAGATAGTTTGATTTCACTCTCTTCTAATTCTTCATTAATTCTAGCACATAAATTAATGGAAGAATATGAAATATTTGATGTTGGTAAATTGTTAAAGATAGGTAACTTACTATTTCAAAAAGATGATAATTCTGCAATAAAAGAAGCCTTCTATATTTATCATAAATTGTATAACTCGTTTGATGATAAAATATTAGAAGCTGCTGTTGCTCTAAAAAAACGGAATCCGAAATATTTTAAATTAGCGTATGATTTAGTAATAATGTATTTAGAACCAGTATATAAAACAGAAGATGTTGTTATTGGAAAAACTTATTATGCACTTAATTTATTTTATAAAAAGACAGAGACTGGCAAAAAGATTGCGATAAAACTTGCTGGAATACCTAATCCAATTTTTGTGCCAATTAAAAATGGTCAAGTTCCTGCTAGGAACTCTATTATTAAAGTTAGTGTTATTGATGTCGTTGATGGGAAAATAAAGGTCAAAATAGTGGACCGTTGTATTGAAAATAGAATTCTAATGAATAAGATTGAGAATAAACCTATATCTAGATTTGGTGAACAGTTATTTCAAGCTTTAGTAAAGAATGATAAGTTATAACTGGTTATTAGAAATTTTATCTTGTAGTTCTGTAAGATGTACTATTACATGAATAATTTGTATTTATGATTACGATATCTTTGTTGCTTTTATTGTATGGTATAGTGCAAACGTTGTCTGAAAAAGCCTGTAAATGCCTTTTGAAAGTCCCGTTTAACTTATAATCCCGTTGAAAAATGGATATATTACCGGTAAACAATTCCGTTTACAAGTAATTTAAATATCCATGATTAAAATCATTAAAAACGGTGTTGTCGTATCTGTTTTACTTGACACTCGCACCATTAATAAGGAAGGTACTTATCCGGTAAAAATCAAAGTGTATTATCAAGGCAAGCCAAAGTATTATTCTGTCGGTCTCTGTCTGACTTCAAAAGAGGAACTCGAGGAAGCGCTTGAAGGTAAATCCAAAGAATGCCGGGAAATTCAGGAAGAAATTGGAAAAGAACTCAGCCGTATTCTAAAGAATGTAGAATATCTGGCAGAACGTGGAACATTTTCTTTTGACCGTCTTAATACGAGACTTGGAAAAAATATCGGTGGGACTATCAATGAAATGCTTGAAGCCAAGATTAAGGAACTGGGTGAAAATAATAAATTCGGCTCCAAAACCTTTTATCAAAGCACACTCTCGCTGATTAAACGGTATAAAAAGAATGATGTGCCAATCCGTGATATTACAGCCGAGTGGTTGCGTAACTTTGAAAAATTCTGTTTGAAAACTGTGAATCAAACAACATTAGCTATCAATATGAGAAATATTCGTGCCATTATGAATATTGCCAAGTCTGCCGGGATGATTAGGGAGGCCGATTATCCTTTCGGAAGAGATAAATATCAAATTAAGGAAGGTTCAGGCAGAAAAAAAGCACTCAACAAAAAACAACTCAAAGCTATCGCCAATTATTCAGACGGTAACGAATTTACGGAGTTTTATCGTGACTTGTGGCTATTCATCTATTTCTGTAACGGTATCAATGTTGCCGATTTGATAAACCTTAAATTCTCCGATATTCAAAACGGGGAAATTTCATTTATCCGTCAAAAGACTAAAGACCGAACTCGTGACTCAAAACGGATTTATGCACCGATAACTCCGGAAATGCAATCCATTATCGATAAATGGGGGAATAATCCGAGAAAGAGTATTTATATATTTCCCTTTATGAAAACCGGCGATGATGCTTGGGAGCATGAGAAGAAAAAGAAAAACCTCACCAAGCATATAAATGACAGGATGAAAGTTATCGGTGAGAAGTTGAATATAGGCAAGATTACGACATACGTTGCCCGACACACTTATGCGACCGTATTGCGAAACGAAGGTGTTCCGGTAGCTATTATATCTCCCATGCTGGGACATACGAGCATAACCACTACCGAGATATACCTTGCTGATTTGGAGTCTGAAAATAGAGCCCGAAATGCCCATTTATTGAGCTTTTAATGTCCGTATTTCTCTTAATTTGGGTGAGCTAAGCATATAGTCCGATTCTCTTGTTTAGTGGGGAATCGGGCTCTCTTTATGCTAAATCACCGGTGCGAGAGCTTAAATCAGGTTAAGAATATAGTTAAAATTCCTTTTCCTTTTATATCCCGGTAAAAAAGTGGATATATGTATTAACCGAAAATTCAATGACTCGGAAAATTATTAATGTCAAAATAAATAAAGTTATGACACGTAAGAAAAGAATCCAAGAAGAACAACCTTTGACTACTGAGGTTGTAGGAGCTAAAAAGAAATCTTCAAAGAAAAAGAAAGCAGTAGAAGAAAAGCCTGTTATTGTTCAAGAACAAGAACAAGAAGCGAGCGTAAACGAGCCTATTACCCAAGAAGAAGCTGCGGAGAATACTCCAGAGAAAAGAGAGTATACCATCGACGAGCTTATCGATATGTTAGGGCCGGATATTGAGTGCGAGGATGAAGCAGAGGTTGAAGATACTTCTTCATCAGAGAAAGAAGATGACGGGGAAGATATATTTGCCGCTTTGGATGATTGGAACGAAGATGATGATGAAGAAGAAATTTCAGATGAAATCATTGATATTTTTGATAAAACACTTGAAGAGAAAGGACTCGGTGACGCTTACTTTGACCGGTTGGAAAGAAGAATCAAAGAACATGAGGAAGCTCAAAAGGAACGCGAACTTTATATTGATGAAGTGCTGAATGAAGAATAATATCTAATTTTGTAACTTGCAACAGTCTCTTTATGAGATGTTACTTTGTGATGTGCCTTATTTTATCTAATTTTGTACCGTCATGGCAACGTGACGGACATATTAGAAATTTAAGATACACGAAAGTGTTTAACTGATTCTCTACGACGAAGTCTGGTAAACTATTGTAGAACGGGAATAAGTTAGCATCTCTCGCGTCATATCCGTATATGGCGTGGGGACTGTTGCTTGTTTTAGTTCAAGGTTTTACCAGAGCCCGTCGTATAAAATGAGTTAATAGCCTCACGCTTTCTACATTTTAATAACTCTTCTGATTTGGGGCTTAAGAAGAACGACATTCTGGTAATTATGAAGAAAATTTTATTAACTTTATCTCTGTCCGTATCAATGTTTGTTGCTTATGGGCAAACAAATCTCAAGACTAATACAGAAGATTTACAAGAAGGTAAGGCTACTTATCAGTATTATGAAGACCAGGTAACTGGTGATTTTGTGAAGCACGGTACTTTTAAATATGTAAAACAGAAAGATGGTTATACAGAGACAGCTACCGGCACTTTCAATAAAGGGTTAAGAAATGGTGTATGGACTTATAAAATCATTGGCACTGATTATCCTAATTCTATGGGTTCATATACTACACGTACAATGAATGCTACGTTAACATATAAAGAAGGTATGCCTAATGGTGTATGGAAACTAACAAATTTTTCTAAAGTAAGGAGCAAAATGTTGGCTCCACATAACACTTTTCGATGGTCTGATTACGAAATTATTACAGATGATAATGTTTCTATGACATTTAAAAATGGTGTAGCTGTTGGTACAGTAACATATAAAAATAAAGGTAAGCTTGTAACGTATACATTGAATGAGTTAGGTTATGCTACTGGAACACATAACATCAATAGGTACATTGGTACTGAAACTATAGCATATAAGGATGGTGTTGTTATAAAAGATATAGTACGTGATGCTTCAGGTAAAGTAATTGATGACGATAGTTTTATTTTAGAGGATGAAGAAAGATGGTTAGCTGTTGCTAAACAATATATGAATGGTGAACTATCGGAAGATGACGTGCTCAAGCTTGGTGCTGATATTTTTGAAAAAGAGTTGTCCGAAAGCGTAGATGTGGAAGCTTTGTTTCAACATGATTATCTTTACCTGAGGAGCGTTGGAGGAGATAAAACATTGAAAGAGACAAGTAGCTTTACGACACGTAATTATGGGAAATGCGTAGTTATAAAGCCTATCGGTATCGTTCATTATTACGACCATCCAAAATGGAGAAAATATGCTCGTACTGCCATTAGTAGTTATCAAGGGATAACAAGTGATGAAACATTGGCTGATGTTGAATACCTATTAAATAATTGTTCAAATAATCTGTACCCGGAAGATATTACCGAATTAAAAGAGTTGGTTCAAAGATACAATACAGCAAGAAAGGAAATAGAGAAAAAGCAAAATAAGCAGAAAGTACGTGATGAGTATGAAAAAATTCTGCAAATAGTTTCAGATAGTATTCAGGAAGAACTCGGCTATGTGAATGAAAAGAATACTAAAATGTACGCTTTCTCTACTTTGAACTCAGATGTTTTTCATGTAAATAGAGTGGTTTCTCAAAATTCATTGTATATCGCTCAATTATTTTCTGATAGTGTAAAGGTAGTTGCTGCAAAATATCAAGAAAACAATCCAGCAAGCTGTGTTGATGGATACATAGACCCAGAAACTATAAAACAGAAGTTAGAGGCTATTGAGTGGGAAAAGCATTTATCAAACATAGAAAAAAAGCATGAAGAAATGTCTATTGTTTTTCAGTCATTTAATAAGCAAATAGAAACTATTATATTGAATCTGCAAAAGCTATCAGATGAAATTTTGACGGCAGAAAAAAAGTATGAAATTTCAATTCAAACAGAAAAGAAGACTCCCCAAATCTATTTACGGTATGCTGATATAATGTCTGAATTGTCAAGCTTGATTCAATCAAAAAGAAACCTTTTAGAGATTAATAATTTGTTAGAAACGGGCATACTCTTATCTCAAAAAGTACAAAATTATCAAAATCAGGAGAATAAATCTCGTATTAAGTTATTAAAGAAAGCTCAATCTTTAGATGAGAAGGTCAGAATATTCACTGAGTAGCTAAGAAAAGATGATTAATCTTATTTCGTTGAATTGATTATCGATAAAATAATACACTTATAGAATCCTCTTATTGCTTGTGCGATGAGGGGATTTTTTATACCCAAAATTTAAAATATGAATAAAAGAATTACCCCTCACAACATTACGGAACTGAAAGAGAATGAAATATTCGTGTTCGGTTCAAATTCTTGTGGTGTACATAACGGAAACGCCGCATCCACAGCTATGAAATTCGGGGCTATTATGGGACAGGCAGTAGGAGCACAAGGGCAAACCTATGCAATACCTTCCAAGGATATGGAGAATTTCAAGAAATGCGTTGATGATTTTCTGGTATATGCGAAACAACACCCGGAATATACTTTTTTAGTCACAGAGATAGGTTGTGGAATATCCGGACATTCACCCTCTGAAATAGCACCGTTGTTCAAAGAAGCGCTCAAAATGGATAATATTCATTTGCCGTTAGTTTTTTGGGATATTCTGAATGGTGGTATAAAAGGGCGTATCAGGCAGATAGCAGAGGTAGAAACTCTGTCTGTTCCAGAATTTTGTGTAAGAATCGGTATTCCTGTTACTGAATTGATGAATCTGTTATTTGGGAACGCTGACCCTACAATCTGGACTGTACGAAAGATACTGATTGCTTTTCCATATATCAATGCAAGGTGGTTACTTTTAGGCGAAGGCGATATGAAGCCTCAAAAACGCAATAATTTCATCACGAAAATAAGCTGTTTTTTGCAGACTCTTTTCGCTTCCAAACAGGCATGAAACGATAATATTCTTCATGCCTGAAATGAAGCTGTTTTCGTCTCCCGTATCGAGCTTTTCTCCTCTCCCTAATACTCGATATAAGGAGACGATACTCTATCTCAAATATGGAAGAATAAATTAGAAGTGATAAATATTTACAATGAATAAAATGAACTCTTTTATTAAAAAACTTTTTTAACAAAAGAACCTTTATAAAAAAGTAGATAAATATATTGTTTCATATTTTGTTCATTGTGTTCATTATTATAACTTTAATAGCTGCGGACAATAAAGGCGGAAACATCTTCTTCCTCTGGATATTTGTGGTTTTTCGGTTCTGTAAGGAGGCGCAACTCAGGATGAAAGGGACATCCGCTTACATACTCATTTTCCTTTTCCTTATCTGTGTTAATCTCATCTTTTTGGGGTCTTATACCAACAACATCTGCAACTTCGTACGCATATCTGACCTCAAAACCATAAATCTCCAATTCTTTTTTATCTTTATAGTTGCGCCGTAAGTTATGAGAAAATGATAAAATTTCAAATTTATAATTCCCCAGATATTGCAGTTTGATAAAATAATGCGGATACCATCCTATTATAATGGGAGGGTCGTCTTTTGTCATCTTTTCAACATTGAAGTCTTTGGGGTCAAAATATGTGTCCTTGGTAATCACTTTTCTTAATGTTATACTTTTGAAGGCTTCCCAACTCTTATATCCAGCACATTCCGCAATAGGGTTTAACGTTGTATGTAAAGGTATACTACTGACTACTGGACGACCATTGCTCGTTTTGGATTTCTTGCCACTTGGCCAATAGTCACGTAAAGCGCGTGCACTGACAGGATGGGAGTCTTCTATCTTCCTATTTCTTCTTATATATTCGGCTGCCCTATTCGATTCCCTAAGGGAACATCCAGTCATATCTTTAAAAGCCTCCTCTAATTGTTGAAGCAAGAATATCATTTCTTCGTCCATATACGCTTGATTTGTTAATTGAATGTTAAATTACTTGACCGCCAAGAACCGCCATTTTCTCACCATAACTTTGCCGCCATAAATACAAAAAGAATGTATATGAACGGAAATGTTACATTTGATTCATTGCCTTCCGCTATTGAGGAACTGGCTGGTAAAGTAGATTATATAATCAATCTACTTGGTACAAAGATAGAAAAGAGGGAAGAAATTCCCAAATATCTGAATACGGAAAAAGCGCTTGCCCATTTGAAGAATATAGGTTTTTCAATGAGTAAGTCCAAATTGTACAAACTCACTGCTTTAAAAAGCATACCTGTTCACAAAAATGGGCACTCTTTATTCTTTTTACAAGAAGAGCTTGAACAATGGTGTGAAAAACAAATTCATGCAGATAATAATAATATTAAATCAATAACAAGGCCCTGTCTTTACAGTGGAATTAAAAACAATAGAAAAAATGGAAGAATATAGAAATTATTATGGTCAGGAAAAAGCCGAAAGTTCAGATGACGTTTTAATAAATTGTGGTGTTGAAAATCATGTATATCATATTACAAAATTCAAACGAGAAGTAGAAAAGTATGCAGCGCTGAAAGACATAAAAGAAAGGATATTTCCTATTGATTTTCTGTATGCCTATTATGGTGGCGATTCTGGTATGATTACTTTTATTGATAAATTGCGAGAAGATGTCGCAAATAAAACGGAAAATGCAAAAGATGCGAAAAGAACATTGAAAGATTTGGACCCCTCAACCGAGGTAAAAATATCCATTATTATTGAGAATCTACTGAATGTTTGCGAAAAAAGAGGGTCAGGTATTGGAGTTATAAATGGGAATGTCTATTATTATAATGGCTGTTATTGGGAACTTCTGGAGGAAAATCTGGTCAAGCACTATCTGTCAATGGTAGCAGAAAAAAGTGGCCTTCCTCATTTTCAGGCTGCAAAGGTGAATTTTATTGAATTGCTTTACAAACAACTGATTACGGCATCAGCCCTTCCTATGCCTAAGTGTGATACCAAAGAAGTCAAGATTAATCTCAAAAATGGCACATTCAAATGTTCCAACGGGAAAATTGAGTTTAGTCCTTTTTCACCGGATGACCGACTGATATACCAATTGCCGTTTGAGTTTAATCCGGATGCGAAAGCTGTGAAATTCATGCGTTTTCTGGAGGAGGTAATCCCCGAAAAAGAGGCAAGAATGGTGGTCGCAGAATACATCGCTTATATTTTTGGCAAACATTTGAGATGGGAAAAATGTCTTGTCTTGCTTGGAAGCGGTGGAAATGGTAAATCCGTCTTGATAGATATTGTTACAGCTTTGCTTGGTGAACAGAATGTATGCCACTTTTCTTTAAGCAAATTATGTGAGGCAAATGGTTATTGTCGTGCAGAAATTGGCAACTACTTGTTGAATACCTGTTCCGAAATGGGAAGTAAAAACAGTGACCCGGAAATGGTCAAACAACTGTTCAGCAATGACCCGGTCAGTGCCCGCTCTCCCTATGGTAAGCCTATAACAGTGTCCAGTTATTGCCGTTTCCTATTCAGCGCTAACTTCATATCAAACAAAGATATGGAACAGACAAATGGTTATTTCCGTAGATTTTTATTTCTTGAATTTAACGCTCCAATTCCTGAATGGAAGAAGAATCCTAATTTGGCAAAGGAGATTATAGAAGAAGAATTGAGTGGAGTTTTTAATTGGGTACTTGAGGGATTACACAGAATTTTGGAGCCAGGCAGACAAGGTTTTACTTACTCTAAGCATATTGATAGCGCAAACAAAAGAATTGAAAGAAATAGTAATAGTGTCGCTCTATTTATGAGTGATGAAAACCTTCAGCCTTCAGGAAAAAAATATCAAGATGCAAAGACCTTGTATAGCAAATACAAAATTTTTTGTGAAGATAACCATTACGGAGTAGTAAGTAAACAGGAGTTCTTAAGAAGGCTTGAAACTCAATTAAAATATTGCATTAAACGTAAAGCGACAAATAATGCAACTTGGATATTTTGTGAAGAAATAGCAACGCAAAATGAAGATAAGGGAGAGAATGAATTTGTTGAAAAATTCAAGAAAGAAGGCATAATTAATAAGAGGTATTTATGATGCACAACGTTAAAGTCTCATTGTTTTATCGTAAAGAAGCTATAGTTCCAAGTGACCAAATCAATATTTGGAGTTGGTTGATGCTGAAAGATGAATATACTTCAATCGTTGAGAGGTTAAGGAAAATATCGGATGATGAAGAACGTAAACGACTAAAAAAATCATTACCTGCAATTACCGTAAGCGGAATATTTTCAAGACGCAAGGCAGACCATCTGGTAAAACCTTCAAACTTGATTTGTGTTGATATTGACGGGAAAGACAACCCGTCAATATCTAACATGGAAAAATTGAAAGAACGTTTGGGCAAACTGTCTTATATAATGTATTGCGGTTTGTCTGCAAGTGGAAAGGGTGTGTTCTGTATTATACCCTATGAGGATTACAGAAAGCATAAACTTCATTTTTATGCACTTGAACAGGATTTTAAAGATATGGGGATAGTCGTTGATTCAAGTTGTAGTGACATATGTCGGTTGCGTTTCTATTCGTATGACGAACATCCTTATGTGAACTTTGATGCAGAAGTATATACGCATACATTGGATAAATCAAGTACAATGCATTTGAAATCAGAAATTATTGCTCCTAATAAAAGTGATGACAGGCAGATTCTAAATGTAACATCGAAATCTCTATCTTTGAGAGAGGTTTTGTTGCAGCCGTCAAACCTTGATTTTGCAAGTGCGGTTCCTTTGAGCAAAACGGAAGAAACAGAAAGGCTTCTGAATTTGGTGATTGAAAGGCGGATTGATATAACTTCAATCTACAATGATTGGATTAAAATTGGCTTAGTTATTAGAAATCTATTCGGAGACAAAGGGCTTGATTTATTTGATAAAGTGAGTAGCTTCCATCCAAAGTACAGTCAAGAAGAAGTCGAAGATAAATTCTTTGAATTAGACGAAGAAAAATATAGGGCAAGTACTCAAAGTCTCTTTGAAATCGCAGCAAAATACGGAATTTACAAATAGTTATTTAAAACAATATCATTATGAACAAGAAAGTAAGATGCAAAGGGAAAAGAAAATTTCCACTAAACAAGAGATTGCCAGTTATAACGAATACAATTTGTTTTATTAATGGTAATGGAAGTTCGGGCATGAATCAAGTTTGCGATATATTTAGGTACATGAAAACAGGAAAATTATGATGTACATACTTCTCGCTTGATTTTATTGCGAACAAAAGGGATAACTACCGGTGTGTAGCTTATCCCTTTTATTATGTCCGTTAGTGCAATATTTCGTGCAAGATACAGAACCTTCGAAGATTTTACATAGAAAATCAGCCTCATCCTTGGTATAATTACTAAGAAAAGCCAAGCAATGAAAAGAAAATAGAAGAAAAGGAATTTGTGGTAGTTTTATCTTGCGATTTTGTTGATTATCAGTTGTTTATCTGGAAATTCGTGCAAAATCTGTGCAAATGCCCGTAAAAATAAAAAAGACACTCAAGAGTGGAAGCCTCTCAAATGCCTTATATCTAAGCTTTTACGCTTGGTAGCGGGACCCGGGATTGAACCGGGGACCTCATGATTATGAATCATGCGCTCTAACCAGCTGAGCTATCCCGCCATTGTTTCTCGATTGCGGGTGCAAAGATAGAGCCTTTTTTTTAATCTCCAAAACATTTTCTATCTTTTTTGTGTTTAACTTAAAAAAACATCTCTGAAAGTATGATGAACAGGCTATTTCTGACTCTGAAAGAAGAGATGTAATGAAGAAAGTGAATTAATTATGCCTTGTATTTAGAAAAAAGTATTTATCTTGGCACACACAATCAATAATAAAGCTATGAAAAAGGAGAAAATACATTTGGAATACCTTCTGAATGCGACTTCTAAAAATATTCTTTGGTCAGCAATAAGCACACCTACCGGTTTGGAGGACTGGTTTGCAGACAAAGTGGTATCAGATGATAAAACAGTGACTTTTTGTTGGGGTAAAATCGAACAGCGTCAGGCAACTATTGTTGCCATTCGGGCCTATTCGTTTATTCGTTTCCATTGGCTTGATGACGAAAATGAAAGGGAGTATTTTGAAATAAAAATGAGTAATAATGAATTGACGGGCGATTACGTGCTTGAAATTAGTGACTTTTCTGATCCGGAAGAGGTTGATGATTTGAAGGAATTGTGGGATTCCCAAGTGAGTAAGTTACGTAGAACATGCGGTTTTTAGTTAACTTTCAACCAAAAATTTTTTGCACTCCTTTTTTTGTGCTAATTTTGTATCTTAATTGCATGAAACTATTAAGATGCTACGCATAAAAAGATTAGATATTTTTATAATAAAGAGTTTCTTATTACTCTTTGTCGGTACATTTTTCATCTGCCTCTTCATCTTTATGATGCAGTTTTTGTGGAAGTATGTAGACGAATTGGTGGGAAAAGGGTTAGAAATGAGTGTACTGGCTCAATTCTTCTTTTATTCTGCGTTGAGTCTGGTACCGATGTCTCTGCCTTTGGCAGTGTTGTTGGCTTCTTTAATTACGTTTGGTAATTTTGGCGAGCGTTTTGAATTGCTCGCCATGAAGGCAGCAGGCATTTCGCTGCTTAAAATTATGCGTCCGCTCATTGTCCTTGTCTTCGCCATTTGTTGTGTATCCTTCTATTTCCAAAATGTCATAGGGCCGCGGGCACAAGCCAAGTTGGGCACTTTGCTCATTTCGATGAAGCAGAAATCTCCTGAGGTAGATATTCCCGAAGGAGTTTTTTATGATGAAATTGATGGGTATAATTTGAAAGTGCAAAGAAAAGACCGTAAGACGGGCATGCTCTACGATGTGATTATTTATGATTTCTCCAATAACTTTGATAATGCACGTATTATTGTAGCCGATTCGGGGCGTCTGGAGATGACAGCCGATAAGCAGCATCTTTATCTACATCTGTATAGCGGTGAGATGTTTGAGAATCTGAAGGCACAGAGCATGAGTTCGAAGAATGTTCCTTATCGCCGGGAATCTTTCCGGGAGAAACAT
>ERZ791796.430-NODE-430-length-46325-cov-6.302075_pt1 | contig 46325 bp, 30 predicted proteins | sample MGYA00510311_ERZ791796 | MGnify/ENA primary metagenome ERZ791796 (study PRJEB30046, sample SAMN00792042) | human gut metagenome | study: EMG produced TPA metagenomics assembly of the A metagenome-wide association study of gut microbiota in type 2...
TTGTCTCTTATATCTTCATCTGTAAGAATCTCTGGGTAGTAGTTCTTTACCATAGCGAAAATAGTTTCAGAAGTAATAATAAACATCTTCTTGTCTCTAAGGTGTATTCCTTTATCATCTCTTTTTATATATTCCAATTTCTCTGCTTGCTCCAAATATCTGGAAACGGAACTTCTACTAATATTTAATTCTTTTGCCAATTCTGTTTGGGTATATTTGCAAGTATTACTACCATTCAGACATTTGCATTTTAGTAGGATAAGAAAGCCTTTTAGCTGTTTGGATATTGGCTCATCATATAACTTATTACTGATAAAAACAAAATGCTCTGTATTCAGTATATATGCGCACCTGTCAAATGTACCATGCTTTCCTTTTGCTTCATACTTATTAATCTGGATAAGATTCAGTTCCTCAAACTTGTGTAGCCATTCTCTTATCTGGTCTACCTTCTTGATTCCATAAAAGACAGCCAGATTCTCTTGTTTGATATAGGATTCCATTGTGTAGCAATCTGATTTCAGAGCCAGACAATAGAACAGGTATGCTTCCAACAGGTTTAATTTACCTGCAATTCGTTCCGTTATTTTCCTGTATGATAACTGGGCTCCCGTCATTAGCAACTGGTTTGTAGTAGTTTGTAAAATATATCTTGTGTTCCTTTACCAATCTTCTGTATCTATGGTTGCCAAAATAAGACTTGGCTTCTTTCTGGGTAGTAAATTCTAATCCTGTAGGTAAGTGGATTATCATAATTCGTAGATTATTTTTTGATTATTGTAATAGCTAATCTGTCTCTCACCATGCGACTTGCGATAGCAAGGCAAATGGTAGGTAGTGTATTTATATTCCATAGGTATTTATATAGTAGGTATTTATAAGTAGCCCCCCTATTTGAAACTCCCGTACCCCCTAAATGAACGAGCCATACCCCCTATTTGCACATTGAAATCCTACAGCTTCAAATGCCAATATGTTTTCGATTTTCGTTGCAGGCTCACATGGTAACAGGTAATTGGATTTGGTAGCATATCCAGTTGGGGATATATGCCACTCTGATACCTATAAACACGAAAAGGGAGAACCGTTTGCACAGTCCTCCCTTTACTAGAAGTCATTCATATATCATCTTACATTTTCATATCCAATCTTCTAACAAAGTTAAGCATGTGCTCTGTGGGATGGCTTGGGAGTAAAGTACCAAGTCATATACATCTCTTCATATTCTACACATTGCTCCATAATAAGCCGCTCTGCATCTTTGGTCTTAGTGATTACACACCCGCATTCCTCCCATTGCTCTTTCCAGTCGTCTGCAAGAGTGAATAGTATGCCATACGCCCCCTTTACGTAAGGTAATATTTCAATGAGTGGACTCATATCCTCTGTCATACGATTGACAATTCCAATAGCCTCTTTCATTAGATTTAATATAGCTTCTGGGTCATTGAACTCCTTCATCACCCATGGAATCTCAACTTTGGACACATTTTTCAAGCTCAATACATCACTATACATGGTGGTCATAGGATTATCAAGCCATTCCTGAATGAAGTCAGGGCTTGACGGTACTTCCATCCCAAATACCATACAATTATAAAGATTCATGTTAATTATCTTTATTGCTCTTTCCAACTCTGTTACCTTCTCATTATACTTCTCAATATTAAAGCTTTTAATTATTTTATAATCACTCATAGTTCTTATTGTTTTGTAAATTAATATCATTCATCTTGACATATACGGTGTAAACCTTGTTATCTCTTTGCTTGCGTCTCTTGGAATAGCCATTGAGCTTAGCCCATATCCCAATCACAGTTTTACTGTCTTCTACTTGATGAGCCAATGCAAGCTCACGTAGTTCTTCATAGCTAAATTCATCCTTCTTCATTAGGTAATTCATTAATTGTTAGTTGTGGTAATCTGTAGTGTTTCGCTATTGGCAAGAGCAGAGCCAACTTTTTAAAATTGGCTCTATTCATGCTCAAAGCATAGGTATATGTATACTATACCATTCATATTCTTGGCGACAAGTCTAGGGTTGTAGATTGTCGCATTAGCGATAGATAGTATGAGATACGGGAACAGTATGTGTGATGCAAGTGCATCCAGTTGCCCTGACACATATTCATCTGTCATGTAATCTGGTAGTATGAAGCTGTATAGATACACCTTCACGTCTTTGTATCTCTGCATCTTGAGTTTAATCACATCTCGTTTACTTAGAATTGTTGCCGGTATGTCCTTTAGGAAGCGGCTCGACGTAGTAAATTGTACGTTCATATCCATTACTGTAAATTTAAAATTAGAAACAACGAATCTTTGTGTGGTGAGCGGTACAAATTCCAATGGTAGTTTTCAGATATGCTTCAATTGGGTAAATTGGATTTCAGATATACTTCAAGTCGGTAATTCGCTCGTTTCAGTAGTACCACTCTTGTCTCATGTTGATGGTGCAAAGATACTGCACTTCTTGGAGGTGGCATAACAGTTTCCTAACTTTCTTGAAACTTCGTGTAGAGGGTTTCATGAGAAGAAAAGGAGGTCTGTTCCGGTAGCCCTGACCTCGATTCCGACCGTTTATGGAGTGTTTGAAGGTCGGGAATGGAGCGGGATTAACCTGCGTCTGTCTTGCCCTGTCTCATTTTTGCATCTTGGTGTATTGGTGCCAGCCCGAAGCCGCTGCGAAGTCTTGCGGACTTTATGGCGTGCTGTAGTGCCGACTCTCGGGTGGCGGGATAGGTCAGCCTTTTCGATTTGAGCAGACATCGGTCTGTAGTGGTGAATCTGGCAGACGGAGAAAATGACCACCGGACTTTGAATCACAGCGCAAAGGTACGGCTTTTAGGGGAGGTAGCCTAATGGTAGGGTAGTTTTATGGATATTCGGAGTTGAGGCTGCTCTAAAGCCCAGATTCTCCCCATGACCGTAGCCACTCGGGGAGAATCTGCCATTCAGGCTTACCGGAAGCCCTGATTCCCTTGAAAACTTGTCAGCCCTTGTTTCTTTTATCCAATATGGCTATAGCAATTTCTTTTATATTGGTGAATCTCACTTTATCCAACAAGCCCATTTTCAGTGCCTTATTAATAAACAGCATGACTGCATCCTTGCTGACACCAATATTGATACAATTGATTATCAATTCTTTGAAACTGTCATTCAAGTCTGACTGTTTCCAAACAGACAATTGTTCTACATATTGTTTCGCTACATCAAAATCAGGTGTGGAAGATTGGGCAAAATTCTCAATCTCGCTTACAAGAGAATCAATCTCTTTGTTATAGCTACACATTTTCCCATCCTTCACGTGACCTACTTGTGATTTAAGTTCAGCAGCCTTATTGATTTTAGATGCGAAAAATTGAGTATCTAACAGAGTATCGAAGGTAATGCTATCAATTGCATAATATTCCAGTTCTACTTTTTTGTTGTCATTTAATAATGAATTGGTTGATAGATTGCTAGGCTCTTTGGTGGTCTCTTTACAAAGTTTCTCTTTATCAACTTTGTCAGTAACTAGTTTTAATAGTAATTCTGGACGTCCTTTTTGAAGAGCTTCAAACATTACCCTGTATTTAGTACCTACTTTGGATTTATCATAGTGTTGTATCGTTTCTATTTTCTTATGACCTGTATAACGTCCTATTTCGTGGTAATGCCATCCACGTAATGATAACATTGTAACAAATGTATTTCTACCTGTGTGACTGCAAACGCATTCGTGCCTTTCTCTTGTAATAGTATAGGCTTTGCTTTTGTCTATATGGTCAAAAAAAAGCTCTTCACTTCCTTTAATGCCTGCTTTTTGGGCTATTATTTTAATTCTTTCATTTAGTAGCTTATTGCTAATATTTGGTAGCTTATAGTCATATTTTTGTACTATTTCTAATGCCATTTCAAATAGTATATCTACTTGAATAGGGGCTTTATTCTTATCTTGTACAAGGTTGATGTATGTTCTACCATCCTTATGGATGATGTTGTTGGTAACTTTATTTACATCACTAAAGCGTTGTCCTGTTGTACATTCTAATAAAAATAAGTCTCTTATTTGCTCATCCTTTTCTGTTTCACACTGGTAATTGTGTAATAAATAGATTTCATCTTCTGTTAAGGCTATTTTATTATCATTTTTTGTTTGCTTTATAGGTGTAACTACTATATCTATAAATTGTGACTTAGAAATAATTTCATTCGCTACCAAATATTTATTTATTGACCCTAATAAGTTGGAAACTATTTTATTTAATGTTGCTGGGGATGCTGTTCCATCCTCATTTTTACCCTCAACATTCTCAATTAACCATTCTTGGAACTCCCTAAACAATTTTGTGTTGAGCTCTGAATAACTATTCAGTATCCTACCATTTAAAAAGCTCTCAAACTTTTCAACCTCTCTTACTCTATTCTCCCTTGTAGCATCAGTGAATGATATATCATTATAGATGTAGTTTTTTAATGTTTGAGGTATGTTCAATGCTTCTTTTATCTCTTTCATGATTTGTCCTTTGTAGATATAATGTTTTAAAGTATCTTTGTTCATTTCAATTTGCCCGCAATTTACTAAATATTTGTATTCGTCAAATCTTTGATTATATATTTTGATTTGGTTATTAAGAATCATATTATTATCTGATTCTAGTTTAGGAAGTAATTTACTTACTTTAGCTTTGTTCTTCTCCCATTGATTTGGGTACACCTTACATCTTGTAGATATACGCACCTGTTCGTTTTTGATTCTTACTATGAAGTAAACCATTGTTGGTTTTGTTCCTTTAGGTTTTACTAGGTTATAATAGGGGGTTATCTCTTGGACAAAACATTGTTTGATTTCATTGTTTGAAACCATTGTTTCAGCTTTCTTAATAGAATCATTGTTTGATGTTTTAGACTGCATAATAGGACGTTATTAGGCATATAGGCATAGAAAAAGGCACACAGTTGCTACTGTATGCCTTATTCGTGGAGCGTACGAGACTCGAACTCGTCACCTTAACACTGCCAGTGTTACGCTCTAGCCAGATGAGCTAACGCCCCTTTTTTCTCTTATATGATAACGTTTGTAAACGAATCTCTTTTGTTGCCGCAAATATAATGCAATATTCTGAAATAATTGCTATGTTTGCGGTAAATAATCTATTAGAAGGAAAAATATGTTGATTTATAACACCACTTTTCAAGTGGACGATGATGTTCACGATAATTTTTTGATTTGGATAAAAGAATCTTATATTCCCGAAGTACAGAAGCACGGAGCGCTGAAAACACCACGTATTTGTCGTATACTGAGCCATCGGGAAGATGGGAGCGCCTATTCTTTACAGTGGGAAGTAGAGAGTAGCGGATTGTTGCACCGCTGGCATTTGGAACAAGGGGTGCGATTGAATGACGAACTGACTAAGATATTTAAGGATAAGGTAATCGGATTTCCCACATTGATGGAGGTGATAGAGTGATTCAACCGGTAAAAGAGAAGATAATTCTGGGGATAGATCCCGGTACGACAATCATGGGATATGGAGTGCTGAGAATAAAAGGAACCAAACCTGAAATGATTGCTATGGGGATTATCGACTTGCGTAAGTTTGCCAATCATTACTTGAAACTGCGCCATATCCATGAGCGGGTGCTGAGTATTATTGAAAGCTATTTGCCTGATGAACTGGCTATTGAAGCTCCTTTCTTCGGCAAAAATGTTCAGTCTATGTTGAAATTGGGACGTGCGCAAGGAGTGGCGATGGCAGCAGCGTTAAGTCGTGATATACCGATCACCGAATATGCCCCGTTGAAGATAAAGATGGCTATTACCGGAAACGGACAAGCATCGAAGGAGCAGGTGGCGGATATGTTGCAGAGAATGCTTCATTTCTCAAAAGCGGATATGCCCACCTTTATGGATGCGACCGACGGTCTGGCTGCCGCCTATTGTCATTTCCTGCAAATGGGACGGCCTGCCGTAGAGAAGGGATATAGTAGCTGGAAGGATTTTATAGCGAAGAATCCGGATAAAGTGAAGTAAACTTTAACAATAATCAGATTACGAAAAATAGTATCATAGGAGAGCTTGAGATGAAGATAGGAATTAATTCAATAATAGGAGTGACTACAGTGGCAACAGTGATGAGTTGTTCTTCTGCGAAAAAGGAATATGCTTCCTTCGAGTTGTATCCCGTCCGTACGGGAAGCCTTACGGAAATGGAATATACTCCGGAAGCTACGAAATTCACCCTTTGGTCACCGACAGCAGAAGAGGTACGCCTGATGCTTTATGATGAAGGTGAAGGAGGTCATGCCTATGAAACTGTGAAGATGGAACTTGGAGAGGATGGAACTTGGGCAACTGTGGTTAACAAGAATTTGCTCAATAAGTTCTATACTTTCAATGTGAAAATCAATGATAAATGGCAAGGGGATACTCCGGGAATTAATGCTCACGCCGTTGGGGTGAACGGAAAACGTGCCGCTATTATCGATTGGAAAGCAACGAACCCGGAAGGATGGGAGAATGATCAACGTCCTCCGCTGAAATCTCCTGCCGATATGATTATCTACGAAATGCATCATCGTGATTTTTCGGTCGATTCTACTTCCGGAATAAAGAATAAAGGAAAGTTCCTTGCTTTAACCGAGCATGGAACGATGAATTCGGACAAATTGCTGACAGGAATCGACCATCTGATAGAGTTGGGTGTGACGCATGTGCATCTTCTTCCTTCCTATGATTATGCTTCCGTAGATGAAACGAAATTGGATGAAAATCAGTACAATTGGGGATATGACCCGTTGAACTACAATGTTCCGGACGGCTCATATTCAACAGATCCTTATCAACCCGCCACTCGCGTGAAAGAATTCAAGCAAATGGTACAGGCGTTGCATAAAGCCGGCATCCGGGTGATTCTGGATGTGGTTTACAATCATACGTTTAATACGGCGGAGAGTAATTTTGAACGCACAGTACCCGGTTATTTTTATCGTCAGAAAGAAGACGGGACATTGGCGAACGGTTCGGGTTGTGGAAATGAAACGGCTAGTGAACGTCCTATGATGCGTAAGTTTATGATAGAATCCGTGCTTTACTGGATGAAGGAATATCATATCGATGGTTTTCGCTTCGATTTGATGGGAGTGCATGATATTGAAACGATGAACGAGATTCGGAAGGCAGTGGATGAAGTGGACTCTACTGTTTGTGTTTACGGAGAAGGATGGGCTGCTGAAACGCCTCAATATCCTGCTGATTCTTTGGCTATGAAAAAGAATGTGGCGTATATGCCCGGAATTGCAGTCTTCTCGGACGAGTTTCGTGACGGGCTTTGCGGTTCTGTTTGGGAGAAAGGTAAGGGAGCTTTTCTTGCCGGAGTGCCGGGAGGGGAGAATAGCGTTAAGTTTGGTATTGTGGGAGCTATCGAACATCCGCAAGTACGCTATGATTCGGTGAATTACAGTCGGCAAGCCTGGGCCGGACAGCCTACCCAAATGATTAGTTACGTTTCCTGCCATGACGGTTTGTGCCTTGTTGATCGCTTGAAAGCAAGTATGCCGGGAGCTACTCCCGAGCAACTGGTCCGGCTTGATAAGCTTGCACAGACGGTAGTCTTCACTTCGCAAGGTATTCCTTTTATCTATGCAGGAGAAGAAGTGATGCGCGATAAACAAGGAGTGGACAATAGTTATAAGAGTCCGGATGCAGTCAATGCTATCGATTGGCGACGTAAAACGACGAACGGAGATGTTTTCATGTATTATAAGCGGCTCATAGATCTGCGTAAGTCCCATCCCGCTTTCCGTATGGGAGATGCGGAAAAGGTTCGGAAGCATCTGGAGTTTCTTCCAGTGGAAGGACAAAACCTGATTGCATTCCGCCTGAAGGATCACGCGAACGGAGATAGTTGGGAAGATATTATCGTGGCCTTTAATTCCCGTATAACCCCTGCGCGTTTGGCAGTGCCTGCCGGAAAGTATACGGTGGTGTGTAAAGACGGGGTGATAGATGTTCGCGGGCTGGGAACACAGACGGGAACGGAAGTGATTATTCCCGGTCAATCGGCTTTGATTATGTATCGGTAGCCAGCTTTTTCAGCTTGAATGTAACATAACAACAACTATTTGTAACATATGCATACGATGATGTAACAGACGAGAAACAATCTGAATCGTAATTCTTCGGTGGAGGGCAAGAAACTTCTTAAGTTTGCAACGTGATAGTCGGCAAGATTCGTCATTTTTCCAACTATCGCGAAATAACTAAGAAGTAAAAGAAAAGACAGAATGAAATGGACTCTACAATGAAAACGAATGACGCTAAAGGTTTCTACAAGCTCTCCTGGCTCCAGCGTATAGGATTCGGCTCCGGTGATTTGGCGCAAAACCTTATCTACCAGACCGTATGTATGTATCTGCTGATTTTTTATACGAATGTATATGGTCTCAAACCGGAGGTGGCAGCCGTGATGTTCCTTATCGTCAGGATAGTGGATGTCATTTGGGATCCTCTTGTAGGGGCTTTTGTTGATAAGCACAATCCTAAACTCGGCAAATACCGTTCATACCTTATATTGGGAGGGATTCCATTGACGGGATTTGCTATTCTCTGTTTTTGGAACGGCTTCTCGGGTTCGTTGTTTTATGCTTATTTTACTTATGTGGGATTATCCATGTGCTACACGTTGATCAACGTTCCTTACGGAGCATTGAATGCATCGCTTACGCGGGATACAAATGAAATAACAGTGCTGACTTCAGTACGTATGTTTCTTGCTAATTTAGGTGGACTGGCAGTAGCTTACGGTATCCCGATATTAGTAAAATTATTATCCCCCGATGGTAAGATCAATACTACCGCATCTGCCAATGCCTGGTTTATTACGATGACAATCTATGCCGTTGTAGGGCTGGCGTTATTGATTTTCTGCTTCAGCCAGACGAAGGAACGTGTAGTTATGGATCAGGAAGAAACATCCAAAGTAAAGGTATCCGACCTATGGGTAGAGTTCTGTAGGAACAGACCTTTACGGATTCTCGCATTTTTCTTCATAACCGCTTTCGCTATGATGGCTATCGGTAATTCTGCAGGTTCATACTATATGATTTACAATGTCCATGCGCCGGAAATGCTACCTTATTTCATGGCGTTAGGATCTATTCCCGCATTTATCTTTATGCCGTTGGTACCTGCCATTAAACGCGCTATCGGGAAGAAACAGATGTTTTACGTATTTCTTTCGGTCGCAATTTTCGGTATGGCGTTGTTGTATGCCATTTCTGTGATTCCTTCGTTAAAGACGCAGATATGGCTGGTATTTGTGGCGCAGTTCATAAAGTCTACCGGAGTGATTATTGCGACGGGATATATGTGGGCGTTGGTTCCTGAGGTAATTTCTTATGGGGAATATACTCACGGTAAACGTATTTCGGGTATTGTCAATGCATTGACAGGTATTTTCTACAAAGCGGGTATGGCTCTTGGAGGTGTGGTGCCGGGACTTGTCATGGCATTTGTCGGATTTGATCAGACTAATGAGGTGTCACAATCACCTTTTGCCGAACAGGGGATACTGTGGCTTGTAGCTGTTATTCCTGCCTTGCTGCTTTTGGTGGCTATGTTCATTATATCTAAGTATGGACTAGAGGACGATGTGATTGATAACATCAATAGAGAGATAGAATTACGCCACAAAGGAGGCGAATAAATAAAAGAATATTTACTTAAAAATTGTTGTATATGAAAAACAAACGGATCAATATTTTCTTGCTTGTGATGGCGGCATTTCTTACTTATGGTGGTGAAGTAGCTTTTGCGCAAAACAAAAGCCCACTGAAAGAGGCTCTGAAAGATAAGTTCCTGATCGGCTCATCGCTGAATGCCCGCCAATTTTCGGGAAAGGATGTGAAGGGTATAGAAATAGTAAAAAAGAATTTTAATACGATTGTGGCAGACAATTGTATGAAGTCCTCTCTAATTCATCCGGAAGAGAATAGGTATAACTTTGTTCAACCGGACGAATTTGTCCGTTTCGGTGAAGAGAACCGGATGTTTATTGTCGGTCATTGTCTGATTTGGCATTCGCAGTTGGCTCCTTGGTTTTGTATTGATGAGAAAGGGGGGGATGTCTCTCCGAATGTTCTGAAAAAGCGGATGAAAGAGCATATCACTACTATCGTGAAACGGTATAAAGGTCGTGTTAAGGGATGGGATGTGGTAAATGAGGCGATTGAAGACGACGGAACTTATCGTAAGAGTAAATTTTATGAGATTTTGGGAGAAGAGTATATTCCGTTGGCTTTTCAATATGCACATGAAGCCGATCCGGATGCGGAGTTGTATTACAATGATTACTCAATGGCAAATCCGGGCAGAAGAGCAACAGTGGTGAAATTGGTGAAAGACTTGAAGAAAAGGGGAATCCGCATTGATGCCGTAGGTATGCAAACACATATCGGTATGAAATACCCCAATATTGACGAATATGAGAAAAGTATGCTTGCTTTTGCGGAAACGGGAGTGAAGGTGATGATTACGGAGATGGATCTAACGGTGATACCTACTCCGGATCCCAATATTGGTGCGGAAGTTTCCGCTTCTTTCGAATATAAGAAAGAAATGAATCCTTATCCGAACGGGTTGCCGGAGGATGTAGCTGCAGCATGGACAAAGCGAATGGGCGATTTCTTCCGTTTGTTTTTGAAACATCAGGATATCATAAGTAGAGTTAACCTTTGGGGAGTAGCCGATCCGGATTCTTGGCGTAATGATTGGCCGATGGCCGGGCGCACGGATTATCCATTGCTTTTCGACCGTAATTATCAGCCAAAGCCGATAGTGGATCTGATTATTAAAGAGGCTGAAAAGACAAAATAAGTTTCTAACAGAAAAAACAGAAATAGGATGAAAACAGAAAAAAGATATTTAGTTCCCGGTGATTATATGGCTGACCCTGCCGTACACGTATTTGATGGCAAACTGTATATTTATCCCTCGCATGACTGGGAGAGTGGCATTGCCGAAAATGATAACGGGGATCATTTTAATATGAAAGATTATCATGTCTATTCTACGGATGATGTGATGAACGGTGAAATAAAAGACTATGGAGTTGTACTTTCTACTGAGGATATTCCTTGGGCAGGCCGTCAGCTTTGGGATTGCGATGTGGCTTTTAAGGATGGGAAGTATTATATGTACTTTCCGCTAAAGGATCAGAATGATATATTCCGTATTGGGGTGGCTGTGAGTGATACACCCTATGGCCCTTTTATACCGGAAGAGAATCCGATGAAAGGAAGTTATAGTATTGACCCTGCTGTGTTTGACGATGGGGATGGTAACTATTATATCTATTTTGGTGGATTGTGGGGCGGTCAACTCCAACGTTACAGGAATAATAAGGCGTTGGAATCTGCCATTTTGCCGGAAGGTACGGAAGAAGCCTTGCCCGCACGCGTAGCCCGTTTGAGAGAGGACATGATGGAGTTTGCCGAAGAACCGCGCGCGGTGGTGATAATCGATGAAAATGGGAAACCGTTGACAGCCGGAGATACGGAACGCCGTTTTTTTGAAGCTTCGTGGATGCACAAGTATAACGGGAGATATTATTTCTCTTATTCTACGGGAGATACCCATTTGCTTTGTTATGCGATAGGTGATAATCCATACGGACCATTCACTTATCAGGGAGTCATTCTGACTCCGGTAGTAGGATGGACTACACATCATGCCATTGTTGAATTCAAAGGAAAATGGTATTTGTTCCATCACGATTGTGTGCCGTCAGGAGGGAAAACTTGGCTGCGCAGCATGAAGGTTTGCGAACTGCAATATGATGCGGACGGGAAAATCATTACTATTGACGGAACGGATGAATAACCCCGTTGGATAAACAAATCGGTTGTATGAATGGAAAAATGTTCGTGATAGGTCTTATTTTGCTGTAAAATTGTTACCTTTGCGGTCGATAATTAAACAGAATATAAGAATATGAGTCAAAATACATTTAGCATGGCGGGGGGCGTAGCACGCAACCCGCTTGTGCGTTTAGCCAAACCCATCACGGCAACTATCGGAGCGAATGAACACATAGCTATTGTAGGTCCCAATGGTGGTGGTAAAAGTCTTTTTGTAGATACTTTGATAGGAAAATATCCTTTGCGTGAGGGAACGATTGAATATGATTTTTCTCCTTCGGTCACTCAGACTGTTTATGATAATGTGAAATATATTGCTTTCCGTGATACTTATGGGGCAGCCGATACCAATTACTACTATCAGCAGCGTTGGAATGCTCATGATCAGGATGAAGTGCCGGATGTTCGTGATATGTTGGGCGAAATCAAAGACGACAAGCTGAAAAATGAATTGTTTGAACTCTTCCATATCGAACCTCTTCTTGACAAAAAGATAATTTTACTTTCCAGTGGTGAACTACGTAAGTTCCAACTCACTAAAACTCTGTTGACAGCACCTCGTGTGCTGATTATGGATAATCCGTTCATCGGTTTGGATGCACCTACCCGCGAATTATTGTTCTCCTTGCTTGAGCGTTTGACAAAGATGTCGTCGGTGCAGATCGTCTTAGTCCTTTCTATGCTGGATGATATACCTTCGTTTATTACTCATGTCATTCCTGTGGATAAGATGGAGGTCTTTCCTAAAATGGCACGTGAGGCTTATCTGAAAGCTTTTCATGACAGAGATACGGTTGATTCTTTTGAGGAGTTGCAGAAACGGATTATCGATTTGCCTTATGACGGAAATACCTACGACTCGGATGAAGTCGTGAAATTGAATAAGGTGAGTATTCGTTATGATGACCGTACTATCCTGAAAGAATTGGACTGGATAGTTCGTCGTGGTGAGAAGTGGGCATTAAGTGGGGAAAACGGAGCGGGTAAATCGACCCTGTTGAGTCTGGTCTGTGCAGATAATCCGCAGTCGTATGCCTGTGATATCAGTCTTTTCGGGCGGAAAAGGGGAACGGGAGAAAGTATTTGGGAAATCAAGAAACATATCGGTTATGTCAGTCCGGAGATGCATCGTGCCTATCTCAAGAATTTGCCGGCTATTGAGATTGTGGCCAGTGGTTTGCACGACAGTATCGGTCTGTATAAACGTCCTCAACCAGAACAGATGGCTATCTGTGAGTGGTGGATGGATATATTCGGTATTGCAGATTTAAAAGATAAACCATTCCTGCAACTATCCAGTGGAGAACAACGTTTGGCCTTGCTGGCAAGAGCTTTCGTCAAAGACCCGGAACTGCTGATTCTGGATGAACCGCTTCATGGATTGGATACCTATAATCGTCGCCGGGTAAAGAAAGTGATTGAGGCTTTCTGCCAACGCAAAGATAAGACGATGATTATGGTGACACATTATGAATCAGAACTTCCCGATACAATTACAAACCGTATTTTCTTGATGAGAAACCGATGAAAGAATAAAATCAGCATTTTTAGGTATTGGCAACTCCTTCTTCTTTGGTGAACTTTGTAGCGAAACAAACTGTTCTATATATAACTAAAGAAGAAAGGAGACCAATAAAAATGAAAAAAATAGTATTGCTTCGTCATGGAGAAAGTGCTTGGAATAAAGAAAACCGCTTTACGGGTTGGACAGATGTCGATCTGACTGAAAAAGGAATTGCCGAAGCTGAGAAAGCAGGCGAGACATTGAAGGAGTATGGCTTCAATTTCGATAAAGCCTATACCTCTTACTTGAAAAGAGCTGTCAAGACGCTGAATTGTGTACTTGATAAAATGGATCTCGACTGGATACCTGTTGAAAAGAACTGGCGTCTGAACGAAAAGCATTATGGCGATTTGCAAGGATTGAATAAAGCGGAAACTGCCGGGAAATATGGTGAAGAACAAGTGCTGATCTGGCGTCGTAGCTATGATATTGCCCCTAATCCGCTTTCGGAAAGTGACCTGCGGAATGCGCGTTTTGACTACCGTTATCATGAAGTTCCCGATGCCGAACTTCCCCGTACCGAATCACTGAAAGATACCATTGAACGTATTATGCCTTATTGGGAATCGGATATATTTCCCAACCTGAAAACAGCCCATACTTTATTGGTTGTGGCTCATGGTAACAGTCTGCGAGGTATCATCAAACATCTGAAACATATTTCTGATGAGGAAATTGTAAAACTGAATCTGCCTACTGCCGTTCCTTATGTATTCGAGTTTGACGAGAACCTGAATGTCTCCAATGATTATTTTCTTGGAAATGCGGAAGAAATCAAAAAAATGATGGAAGCGGTAGCCAATCAAGGAAAGAAGAAATAAAGTGTTGTATATTTAAAAAAGTAAAGTTATGAGTAAAGTAATTGATTTGTTGGGAGATAAAGCCGGATATTATCTGGATCACACTTGTAAGACTATTGATAAGTCTTTGATTTATGTGCCTTCTCCCGATACGATAGATAAAATATGGATTGATTCCGACCGTAATATAAAAGTGCTGAACAGCTTGCAAGCTATTCTCGGACATGGACGTTTGGCTAATTCCGGTTATGTATCCATTCTTCCTGTCGATCAGGATATTGAACATACTGCCGGAGCGTCTTTTGCTCCGAATCCTATCTACTTCGATCCGGAGAACATTGTGAAATTGGCTATTGAAGGTGGTTGTAATGCGGTCGCTTCTACATTCGGCATTCTGGGAGCGGTGGCACGCAAATATGCCCATAAAATTCCGTTTGTAGTTAAACTGAATCACAATGAATTGCTGACCTATCCTAATTCGTATGATCAGGTGATGTTCGGTACAGTGAAAGAAGCATGGAATATGGGAGCTACGGCTGTCGGTGCTACTATCTATTTCGGTTCGGAACAAAGTCGTCGCCAATTGGTGGAAATCGCTGAGGCTTTCGAGTATGCTCACGAATTGGGGATGGCTACTATCCTGTGGTGTTATCTGCGTAATAGTGATTTTAAGAAAGATGGTGTGGATTATCATGCTGCTGCTGACTTGACCGGACAGGCCGACCGTCTCGGAGTTACGATCAAAGCAGATATTGTCAAACAAAAACTTCCTACGAATAATGGTGGTTTCAAAGCAATAGGTTTCGGTAAGACGGATGAACGTATGTACACCCAACTGGCTTCGGAACATCCGATTGACCTTTGTCGTTATCAGGTTGCCAATGGTTATATGGGGCGTGTCGGTTTAATCAATTCCGGTGGTGAGTCGCACGGAGCTTCCGACTTACGTGATGCGGTTATTACAGCCGTAATCAATAAGCGTGCCGGAGGTATGGGGTTGATTAGCGGACGTAAAGCGTTCCAGAAATCGATGAATAAAGGTGTCGAATTATTGAATGCTATCCAGGATGTTTATCTTGATCTGGCAATTACTATTGCCTGATTACTGATTATAGGAAAGTGAATATTCCGGTGACTGTGTCAACAGTCGGTGAATATTCACTTTTTTCGTTTCTCTTTGTATTGTGTAGGAGTTTCCCCTGTATATTGTTTGAAAGTTGTACTGAAATAACGTGAAGTGGTGAAGCCGACTTTCTCGGCTATTTCTGTAAATGTCATATCCGTTCCGGTAATGTATGCTATTGCTTTCTCCATTCTGAACTTATTGATATAATCATTAGCCCCCATATCGGTCAGGGCTTTCAACTTATTGTAAAGTGAAGCCCGGCTCATACCGATTTCTTTGCAGATAAAGGCTATATCCAAACTGCTGTTGTCCAGATTTTCTTGAATGATCTTATTCAACTTGAGCAGGAAGGTCTCGTCTGCCTGGCTGAACGTACTTTCTTCCGGTGCAGGGATTACTCCGGCATTTAGGTATCTTTTCTTGGTAGACTCACGGTTTTTCAATCGGTTACGAATGATTTCCATAAGCATTTCTATTTCAAAAGGCTTTGTCAGATAGGCGTCCGCTCCATTCTTGTAACCGCTTAATTGACTTTGCTGGTCGTCTCTTGCCGTCAGCAGAATAATAGGGATATGGCTGATTGTGATATCTTCCTTGATACTTTTGCAGAGTTCATATCCATTCATTCTAGGCATCATTACATCGCTGACAATTATGTCCGGCGTGTGGCTTCTGATAAGTTGAAGGGCTTCTGCACCATCCGAAGCTATCACTACCCGTTTAAAGTATTCTCCCAACGATTTTTTCAGGAAGTCTGTTAAATCCGGATTGTCGTCTACAACTAAAACTGTATATGGAGTTGTATCGAAATCATCATTGCCGGGTGCTTGTTCATGGCTGTCGTCACTCATCAGTTCGTTCAGATAGGCTTTCGGTTGACAGATGATTTCTTCTGATTTTTGTCTCAACGGCAATTCAATGAAGAAAGTCGCACCTGCTTCCTGATTGTCGTATGCGCCGATGGAACCACCTTGCAATTCAACCAAAATCTTTGAATAAGACAGTCCGATTCCAGTTCCGTTTTGTTCTCCGGAGCCTTGATAGAAGCGTGTGAAAAGTTTTTGTGTATTGACTTGCTTCAAACCGCTTCCTTGGTCGGTGATAGAGATACGTATTCTGTCTTTTTCAGGAAGCAATTCTGATATAATAGTGATTTCCGTATTCTCCGGACTGTGTTTCAATGCATTGATAAGCAAGTTGCTCAAAATAATTTCGCATTTGTCTTTATCGAAACTTACCGTTTCTATTTGCGGATCCAGTTGGTATCGGATACGTACGTTTTTAGCTTCTCCTTCACTGATGAAATCCTGTGAGATGTGTTCTATCCATTGGTTGAGGAAGTGAGGCTGTATCTGTATTTTACTTTCACCCACTTCCATTTTTCGTACGTCAAGTACCATATTAATCAGATTCTTCATCCGTTGTGACTGCCTGTAAATCGCCTTTATGGGCAGATATTGCGGCTCTTCAGGAGAGAGTGATTTCAATATCCGGCTAAGTGGAGCGTGTATCAATGTCAACGGTGTGCGTAGTTCGTGGCTGATATTAATGAGGAAACGTACTTTTTCTTCGTATACCTGTTGCTCATGCTCTTTCATCGCCCATTTCAACTTTTCTTCTTTGCGTTTCAGAGCCCTTCTGAAAGTCTCGATAATAACGACAGTAATGAGAACCGCACAGCTAAGGATAAACCACCACGTGCGGTACCAGGGAGGAAGAATAGTCAATGCTAATACTTGTTGATTGGGAATCCAACTACCATCTTTTGCTGTACAGGACGCTGTGATTTTATAATTTCCCGGAGGAAGTGAACGTATCACCAGTTCAGGGTTGTATGATTCTATTTGTTGGTCGTTCAGTCCTTCTATTTGATATCGGTATACTTTTTGTCGGAAGATGTCTTTTTCTTTTGACATGATCCGAATGATTATATTGCTGTTCCAAGGAGCGGAAATACTCGTTGGATTATTGTTTAACTTATCGTTGACGGACTCACCATTGATGATGACATCCGATAGTTGAAGTTGGGGTATTTCGGTAGTGATTAAGGGTAGGGTACTATTGATGTGTAATAATCCTTTCACTCCGCCCATATAGATATTGCCTTGTGAACTTAACAAACAGGGTTTGGATAGGTACTCGTTTTGAATGACACCGTCCGATTCGCCGAAAAGCACAAATTTCTGTTCTTTGATTAGCCAGGCGAACAGCATATTATTGGTTCCTATCCATACTTTTCCTTGTTGGTCACACACAATCGATGTGACTTCCGAGAAAAGGGAGGTAGATATGGGAGTTTGTATTTTTTCATCGGGATTATAATGAAACAGCCCGTAATTATTTCCTATCCAGAAATGACCATGTTCATCTAATGAAACAGAATTGATAATAGTGTCCTTGTGGCATTGATACAGAACTTCCAATTGGTTGGTGCGGTTATCCAACCGATAAATGTGCTTTATGTCGTTCAGATAAGTATAATTCCCATAATTTGTTATGGGTAAGAAAGTGCCGATAATGTCCAGTCCTTCTTGTTCGGTTGCAATATTGAAAGTGTGCTTCTTCAAGTCATATTGATAGACATGGTCTCCAAGTAACAGAATGCTATGAGGGCTATTGGAAAATAAATTGACTGTCTTTCCCCGCTTTCCGAGACGCATGGAAGTTTCCGAATCTATAATCATGAATGGTGTTTTCTTACCTGTTGCCGGGTTGAATACGAATATTCCTTTTGAGAAAATGGAAACTAACAGATTGCCGGAAGTGAATGGACAAATGGAAGCGATTTTGTCTTCCCAAGTGGATGGATAATGGGTGAATTTCTCTGTGATAGGATTAAAGAGATTAATACCTCCACCGTCTGTGCCCACCCAGATGCGGTCGTTCGATTCCTGATAAAGACTGAGTACGGTATTATTACTTAATCCACGATTGCTGCCCGTCAGGACTTCCGTATAGGTTTTCATGGAAACTTCCCGGATATTGATCAATCCGTTGCGGATACTTCCAGCCCACATATTATTGTTCCGGTCATTGTAGAGACAAAAGATAGAGGTGGCGGGAAGTGAATAGTTATCACCTCCGGGAATGTGTTCCAGCAAGGATAAACGTCCTGTTTCCGGTTCAAGGATATTGATACCGCCTCCGTCTGTTCCTATCCATATTTTTCCTTCCCGTTCGGCAAGACTTAAAACGACGTTGTTGCTTAGGTCGGAATTGTGAGTAGTATAGGCTTTCACCAGTTCTCCGTTATGGGTGAAGCATTTTATTCCTTCATTGTAAGGGGCGATCCAGATTCTGTTTTGTGAATCGATCAGCATATTCATGATTTCCTTTCCGCAATCGAAAGGCGGAAGGCGATGCTTTCCCGTATTCAGATCCAGTAAAGCAAGACCTTGCCACCGGCTGCAACAAAGAACAGTATGTTCGTTCCATAGGCTTAGTAAGGAGATATTAAAATTACTCCCTTTATTCAACTTTTGCAGAAGGCGAAGAGAAGAATCCCGATAACTATAAAAATATACTTTGTCTTTAGAACCAAACAATACCCCGTCTTTGGTCAGGCAGGTTGAATAGGCGATAATAGGATTACCTTTTTCATCCGTAGGTAAGAAGAAGTCATCACTTTGACGTTGATAGCGGGCTATTCCTTTGTCGGTCAGAATCCAAATATTGCTCATTTCATCTTCTGCAATCTGATGGATTAAGTTATTGGGAATCGAATGAGGATTGTTTGGGGAATGGACGTATTTCTTTAGCTCATGTCCGTCATATCGGCTTACTCCAGCCTTCGTTCCTATCCATACAAATCCCTGTTTGTCTGTCAGGATGCATCTCACGGCTGAAGTCAACCCATCTTTTAAAGAGAGCTGTTTATAGTAATAATGGCTAGCTTTTAGGGGCGTGACACCGGTAAACTGCATAATAGCTGTCAAACATAGTAGGATAAAGATTTTTATTCTCATGAGATTAGGTCAGTTAAACGAAAGCAAAGGTAGTATTATTTGTTTATAATTCCTATCTTTGCTCAAAAATATGTAACTATGATTACCGAAGAACTACAGAAACTTTATCAGTCATATACGGGAGTTCCCGCTGAGAATATAACAGAATTACCTTCCTCCGGTTCCAATCGCCGTTATTTCCGGCTGACAGGAACACAAACACTGATTGGAGTATATGGAACTTCTGTTGATGAGAATGAAGCTTTCTTTTATATGGCGGAACATTTTCGCAAGAATGGGCTTCCTGTTCCCGAAGTACACATCGTGTCGGAAGATAAAATGTATTATCTGCAAGAAGATTTAGGAGATGCTTTACTTTTTCACGCCATTGAGAAAGGGCGTGCTACCAGTGTGTTTTCCGAGGAAGAGAAAGAGTTGCTTCGTAAAACGATCCGTCTGTTGCCTGCCATTCAGTTTGCCGGAGCTGATGGATTTGATTTTTCCCGTTGCTATCCCCAGTCGGAATTCAATCAGCGTTCCATACTTTGGGATTTAAATTATTTCAAATATTGTTTCCTTAAAGTTACCGGAATGGAGTTTCAGGAAGATAAGCTGGAGGATGATTTCCAGAAAATGAGTGATGTTTTGCTCCGTAGTTCTTCCGCTACTTTTATGTATCGTGATTTTCAGAGTCGCAATGTGATGATAAAGGATGGAGACCCTTGGCTTATTGACTTTCAAGGAGGACGAAAAGGGCCGTTTTATTATGATATTGCTTCTTTCTTGTGGCAAGCCAAAGCAAAATATCCTGATAGCCTCCGGAAAGAATTGTTACAGGAATATATAGAGGCTCTTCGCAAATATCAACCAATCGATGAGTCTTATTTTTATAGTCAGCTCCGTCATTTTGTACTTTTCCGTACTTTGCAGGTGTTAGGGGCATACGGTTTTCGCGGCTATTTCGAGAAAAAGCCCCATTTTATCCAGAGTGTTCCATACGCTATCGCAAATTTGCGCGAGTTGCTTAAAGAGGAATATCCGGAATACCCGTATCTCTGCAAAATGTTACGTGAATTGACCGGACTGAAACAGTTTACAGATAATTTGGAGAAGCGTCAACTGACGGTCAAGGTAATGAGCTTTGCCTATAAAAAAGGTATTCCTGATGACCCGACAGGTAATGGTGGAGGTTTTGTATTCGATTGTCGTGCAGTGAATAATCCAGGAAAATACGAACGTTATAAGTCTTTTACCGGATTGGATGAGCCTGTGATAACTTTCTTGGAAGAAGATGGTGAGATTCTTCGTTTTCTCGACCATGTTTACGCTTTGGTGGATGCTTCCGTCAAACGTTATATGGAACGCGGATTCAGTAATTTGTCGGTTTGCTTCGGTTGTACCGGAGGACAGCACCGTTCCGTTTATTCAGCGCAGCATTTGGCGGAACGTTTGAATAGAGAGTTTGGGGTTAAAGTAGAATTAGTACATCGCGAACAGAATATAAAACATACATTTGAAGCAACTATATAGAAGATCGTTATGAAAGCAATGATATTTGCGGCCGGTTTGGGAAGTCGGTTGAAACCGCTGACGGATACTATGCCTAAAGCTCTTGTTCCCGTAGCCGGGCGTCCCACGCTGGAGCACGTTATCTTGAAGCTGAAAGCATTCGGCTTTACCGAAATAGTAATTAATATTCATCATTTTGGCGAGCAAATACTTGAATTCCTGAAAGTGAATGACAATTTTGGACTTACTATCCATATTTCCGATGAACGTGATGTGCTACTTGATACAGGGGGAGGAATCCGGAAAGCCAGTTCTTTTTTTGAGAACTCCGATGAGCCTTTTCTTGTACACAATGTAGACATTCTTTCGAATGTGGACTTGAAAGAACTTTATGATTATCATTTGCAGACTGATGGTTTGGCTACTTTATTGGTAAGCCAACGTAAAACTTCACGTTATCTGCTTCTCGATGCGGAGAAGAGACTTTGCGGATGGATAAACAAGGATACAGGTCAAGTGAAACCCGAAGGTTTTCAATATGAACAATCATTGTTCCAAGAATATGCGTTCAGTGGCATTCATGTACTTTCACCTGCTATATTCCAATTAATGGAAGTTCCCCTGTGGGAAGGAAAGTTCTCTATTATGGATTTTTATCTCTTCACTTGTCGACAAACGAACTTCTTTGGTTATCCGGTGGAAAATCTGGAACTTATTGATATTGGTAAACCGGAAACACTTGCTAAGGCAGAGGAGTTTATAAGGTCTTTCGGCAAATAATATTGTTCGCTGGGGCGAATAACATGAGCTTGACTAATTTAGTTTTTGTATTTGTTTGGGATTCCAACATATTTCCTTTACCTTTGTTATAATGAAAACAGAAATAGAAAAAGGAGGCGAACAAATGGCAAGTAATTATATTCGTTTCGATTGGGCAATGAAACGCTTATTGCGTAATAAAGCTAATTTTGCCGTACTGGAAGGTTTTTTGACTACCCTTTTAGGGGAATCAATCCTTATTCAGAGATTATTGGAGAGTGAAAGTAATCAAGAAGATGAGTACGATAAATATAATCGTGTGGATTTGCTTGCCGAAAACTCTAAAGGTGAGCTTATTTTAATAGAAGTTCAAAACAATAATGAATATGCTTATTTCCAGCGTATGTTATTTGGAACATCTAAGTTGGTTACCGAATACATAAATCGTGGAGAAGGTTACGACAAAGTTCGTAAAGTGTATAGCGTTAATATCGTCTATTTCTCTTTAGGTAGCGGTAAAGATGTTGTATATCATGGTAAAACGGAATTTCGCGGAATTCATCAAGGGGATGTTTTAGAACTGACTCCATTCCAAAAACAAACTTTCAAAGTGGATACTGTCAGCCAACTTTATCCGGAATATTATATATTGAAAGTGAATGATTTCAATCAAGTAGCAAGAAGTCCGCTTGAAGAATGGATTTACTATCTGAATACAGGAGATATTCCCGATAACGCTACTGCACCGGGATTGAACGAGGCACGCCAGCGATTGAAATTGGATCGGATGACAAAGGAAGAACTCAATGCTTATTATAGACATTTGGATAATATTGTTATTTTGAGAGATAATATATTCACGGAACGTGCAGAAGGACGTGCTGAGGGACGTTTGGAAGGACGTGCCGAAGGGGAAAGAAATAAGCAAATTGAGATTGCGCGTAATTTAAAGAAGGCAGGGGTTTCAATAGATGTTATTTCACAATCTTCGGGATTGACAGTAGATGAAATAGAGAAGTTATAAAAGTATTACTTTAAGTAGAAATAAAAAAAGAAAAGGCGGGAATGCTCAAAAAGGGTATTTTCGCCTTTCCTATTTTGTTTTATATACGTATCCAAAAATGTCTAAACAACTCGTATTATCCGATGAAATGGACGATTTTAGACAAAATTGGAAGAATCGTAGCTAAAATAGAACACATATAATCTTGAATCTTCTATACATTTGTAGCAGAGAATGACGATAGAAAGTCATTGCTATTATTAAAAGGTAATCTTAATTATTAAACTTATGAGAAGCAAATTCCTATTTTTTTGTCTCTTCCTCTTTGGAATGTTGGCAGCTTGTAAAGACACAAAATGGGTGGATGTTCCAGCTGGCACTCCTCCTGAAGGTTCAGTTGTTGGAAAACCGGGTGATGACGAAGAACCAGATGAACCGGATCCAACAGAAAAATCATTTATTAATTGTTCTTATATACGTGGTGATTTTTTTGAGATAAATCGAATCTCAGGAGCAAGTATGGGTGCTTGTAATGATTTGATTTATCTGACAGCTCGTCCTTATGCTGACGGTGACTTGACATTTGATCTGCCGGTGAATGACGCAGAACTTACAGGAGTATCATATATGCCTTCTTATGAAGGTCGTAATGGAGTGGTGAAATTTGATGGTGCCGGAAAAATGAACGGTGGAGATGGTTTACTTCATTCCCCGGATGGGGCATACAAGAAGTTTACATTTGGTACTTATCTATATATAACTGAATGGGTAGATGGTGCTTATTTATTTAATAAGGTAAACAATAACTCTACCATTATATCTTTCCAACTTGGTGCAACTGAAGGAAATTTAAGATTTACTATTGGAAATTCTACGACAACTGTTGTCAATGACAATTTAAAGCCGGGTGCTTGGCATTATGTAGCGATAACTTATAGTGGAGGAAAGGCTAAATTATATGTAGACACTAATAATACCCCTACAGAATTTACGGGTTCTCTGCCTGCTGAAATTCCTAATACTCGTGCAGATTTCTTTCTTGGAGAAAAATTCAAAGGATATTTGGATGAGACATTCGTTAGCAGTTTGGAAGTAGGTACGTTGGGTAGAAATCCTATCTCTTTTGATACTAATATTTGGAATAATACAAAAACACTTGCTTATTGGAAATATGATGATTCTGCACAGCTCGGAAAAGATTCTCATACTTGGGCTATTCGTTTAGAACAAATACGTGCTGCATTAAATGGACAAGTAGGAGACCGAAAACTACGTTTGGGTATCGCTGGTGGTGAATGGTTGAAGATGGTTGGTAATGAAACTGCGCGCACTAACTTTGCTAATAATGTTAAGAATGTTTTGGATAAGTATAATATGGATGGGGTCGATCTTGACTTTGAATGGGCTTATTATGCTAGTGACTTAACTAATTACAGCAAAGCCATAGTAAAACTGCGCAACGTATTAGGAAAAAATGTATTTTTTACGGTTTCCTTGCATCCGGTTTCTTATAAGATAACTCCTGAAGCAATTGCTGCAGTTGATTTTATCTCTTTCCAATGTTATGGACCTCAGGCGGCTCTTTTTTCTTTCGAACGTTTCAAATCAGACGGTCAAACTGCTGTTGAATATGGAATTCCTCAAAATAAATTGGTGATGGGAGTACCTTTTTATGGAACTACCGGAACAGCGGGTGAACAAGTTGCTTATTATGATCTGATAAATAAAGGTAATCTTACTAACACTTCTGTGGATGAATGGATGTATAATGGAAAGAACTATACACTCAATAGTCAGACTACAATTCGCCAAAAAACACAGTATGTGTGTGAGAATGGTTTCGGTGGAATAATGAGCTGGGATTTGGCTACGGACGTAGATGTGACAGATGATAAGTCTTTGTTGAAAGTGGTGAAAGAAGAGTTTGATTACTATGCTAATCCTGCCGTAGAATAACAGTATAATCTTAATTAGTAAATATAATATTATGGAAAAAAAGAAGTTCGTGAAAAAACAGGGACGGGTTGTTCTTTTTCTGATGCTCCTGTTATTGTTTCCTCTTGGTGCATTAGCACAACAAAAGATGATAAAAGGACAGGTCGTGGATGATAGTGGTGAGGCGATTATTGGTGCAACGGTCATGGTAAAAGGCAACACTGGAGGAACGATTACTGATATTGACGGTAATTTTTCAATTCAGGGAAAAGTTGGAAGTATACTTTCTATTACATACGTTGGATACGCTCCGATGCAAGTAAAGGTTACTAAATTGGAAGGAAATAAATATGTGATGAAAGAAGATGCCAAAGTATTGGATGAAGTGGTAGTTGTGGGTATGGATACACAAAAAAGAAATACGATTACAGCAGCTGTTGCTACGTTGAAAGATGATGCCATTGTCAATCGTCCTGTTACAGATGTCACAAGTGCCTTGCAGGGTAATATTGCAGGCTTAAATTTTGCTACGGACGCAGTGGGAGGTGGTGTCGGTGGTGAAACCGGTGCAGATATTAAATTTAGTATTCGTGGTATTGGTTCTATCAATGGTGGAGAACCATATGTATTGGTAGATGGAGTAGAGCAGAGTATGCAGAATGTGAATCCTGCCGATATTGCTAGTATCAGTGTTTTGAAAGATGCTTCCGCCTCTGCTGTATATGGTGCACGTGCAGCTTATGGAGTAGTATTGGTTACCACAAAAAGTGGTAAAAAGGAGAGGGCTAGTGTCACCTATCGTGGAACAGTTGGTTTCAGTTCACCTATTAATATGCCAAAGATGATGAACTCGTTGGAATACGCTATGTATAATAATCAGCAATATGATAATGGTGGAGCGTCTTCCGGTTTACAGAGAATTCCGGATAAAACTATTGAGAAGATTAAAGGTTTTATGCAGAATCCTTATTCTGCAGAATTTCCGGGTATTGAAGCTAATACTTCCGGTGATGATTGGGCAGGAGCCTATTATAATCAGTATGGCAATACTGATTGGTTTGATTATTATTTTAAAGATAAGTCTATCCGTCATTCTCATAACTTAAGTGTACAGGGTGGTTCTGACAAGGTAAACTACTATATTGGTATGGGATATACTTATCAAGAGGGTTTGCTGGATCAAGTGCAGGATGATTTGAGTAAGTACAATTTGAATACCAAATTACAGATGAAGACCAATAATTGGTTACGATTTAATTTGAATAATAATATTACTTTGCAGATGATTAAACGTCCGATGGCGAATCAGATGATTCTATATAATAAGATTGGTAGCCATCGTCCTACTCAGGTTACTCAGTTGCCTGTTGATTCAGAATACAATTTGCCGAGTTGGAATGAAATGTTATATTTGAAAAATTCTCATTATCAGAGGAACCGTATTTCAGATGCTTTGTCACTTTCTGCAACAGTAACTCCATTGGAGGGATGGGATATCACCGGAGAAATGAAAATCCGTTTTGATATAGAAAATAACGATCTGATAATGGAAAATAACCAGAAGTATGAAACTCCTGTGAGTACTTTTAAACCGGGTGATGCTACTAATCAAAGACAAGGATTTACTTATCCTGGTATTAGCTGGAAGAATATGTATTTCGGATCTTATACTCGTGGGAGTATGTTCAATTATTACTTATCACCTAATGTCTCGAGTTCATATACTCATCAATGGGGAGATCACTTCTTCAAGGCAATGGCAGGATACCAAATGGAATTAAAAGAAGATTCACAGGAATATATGTACAAAGATGGTATGCTGAGTAATGATATTTACTCATTTGACAACGCTAGTGGAAATGTAATAGCAGGTGAAGCCCGTTCACATTGGTCTACTATGGGATTTTATGCCCGTTTGAATTGGAACTACAATAATATTTATTTTTTGGAGTTCAGTGGACGTTATGACGGTTCTTCCCGTTTTGCTGCGGGGCATCGTTGGGGATTCTTCCCATCATTCTCTGCCGGTTATGATATTGCTCGCACGCCTTATTTCCAAAAAATGGCACTGCCTGTATCTCAGTTGAAGGTACGTGTTTCTTATGGTCGTTTAGGAAACCAAAATGGAGCGGGCTTATATGATTATATCGCTCAGATGCCCTTAGATGCACAGGGGACTAATGCTTGGTTATTACCGGGCATCTCTTCTTCCACAGCTTCCAAAGGTACGATTGCACAAACTCCGAAAATGATTAGTCCTTATATTACTTGGGAGAAAGTGGATAATGCTAACTTAGGTTTTGATTTGATGTTGTTTAAGAACCGTTTGTCAATTACTGCTGATTTATATCAACGTACGACACGTGACATGATTGGTCCGGCAGAATCAATACCAAGTATCAGTGGTATCGCTTCGGAAGATCGTGCAAAAGTGAATAATGCAACTTTGCGTAATCGCGGATGGGAACTTTCTGTCAGTTGGAATGATAAATTGAAATGTGGTTTCAGTTATGGAGTTGGTTTCAATGTTTTTAACTATAAGGCTGTAGTGACTAAATACAATAATCCGGAAGGTATTATTTATAATAACCATACAGGATTGGCTGCTAATAAAGGTTATTATGAAGGTATGGATCTCGGTGAAATTTGGGGATATCGTGCTGATGATCTCTTTTTGTCGAATCGTGAAATTGATGATTATCTGAGAAAAGTTGATCTGACGGCGTTCAAATCAAACGATCTTTGGCGTCGTGGTGACTTGAAATATATAGATACTAATGGTGACGGTAGAGTGGATGGTGGTAAAGGTACTTTGTCAGACCACGGAGATCTGCAGGTTATTGGAAATACTACTCCTAAATATTCTTTCGGTATTAATTTGAATCTTGGATATAAGGGTTTCGAAGTATCTACCTTGTTACAAGGTGTGGCAAAAAGAGATTTCCCGATTGCTGGAAGTAACTATATGTTTGGTGGAAATAACTATAACTTTAAAGAACATCTTGATTATTTCAGTACAGAGAACCCAAATGGATATTTGCCTCGTTTGACTGGTTGGAAAGATGATAAGGATTTTTTGGTGAATACTGGATACAATACGACACGTTATTTGTTAAATGCTGCTTATATGCGTATGAAAAATCTAACAGTGGCTTATACATTTAATAAAAAACAGTTGAAATATATTGGTATCAGCAATCTAAAAGTGTATGTAACTTGCGACAACTTGTTTACTATAACAAAGTTGCCGAAACAGTTTGATCCTGAAACACTGAACCAGGTAAATATGTCGGCGGGTGGTGATGCTAAGAATACGGCTCCGGGTTTAACTTCTCCGATGAAGCAAAATGGTAATGGTATGGTATATCCGATGAACCGTAACTTCGTGTTCGGACTTGATTTTACATTTTAATTAGATAATGATGATGAAAAAATTATATATATTATTAGCGGTAGGGGCAAGTGTTATGATGTCGGCGTGTTCCGATTTTCTAGATAGAGACCCCATGACAACCCCCAATAGTGAAACATTCTTGTCCAATGCAAGTGCAGTGAACAATTATATTAATGGTTTGTATATAGCACTTCCTTCTTTTGGTACTTATGATATGGGAGTCCGTGGAGAAGAAAAGAATAGTGACAATATCGTGGCGGAGGTTTATGATAAACGTCTTAATGGAGAGCTGTTGGAGACAGGAGGAGGTACTGCCGAATGGCAGAACGGATACCAGAATCTACGTAATGTAAATTATTTTTTTGAATATTATAAAGTTCCAGAAGCAGAGGAAACAAAGGATGTGCTGTCACTGAAAGGGGAAGCTTATTTTTTCCGTGCTTATTGGCATTTTTACTTACTAACTAGATTTGGTAGTATTCCTGTAATGGATAAATTTTGGGATGGAAACGCTACAGTTGCAGGTTTGCAAATTCCCCCACGCGATCGTTCGGCAGTGGCACAGTTTATTATTGATGATTTGAAGACGGCTAAGAATTTGCTTTATTCACGTAGTCAGTATAAAGGCTTGAGGATTTGCAAAGAAGCTGCTATCATCATGGCCATGAGAGTGGCGCTTTATGAGGGTACATGGGAAAAGTATCATAAGGGAACAGATTTTGCAGCCGCAGAGGATAAATCTACAGATCTTTTGGGACAAGTGTTGACACTAGGTGATGAATTATTTACTATGGGACTTTCTTTAAATACAAAGGATAATGATAAGAAATTTGTATCAAAAGAAGATGCTTATGCACACTTGTTTAATTCGAAAGATTTGTCGGATATGACAGAGGTCGTTTTTTGGAAAAAGTATTCGATAGCAGATGGAGTGACTCATAATTTGAGTAGTAACTTAGGTGCTGGTTATGTGGACAACAGTGGAGCGGCTGGTTTAGCTCAATCATTGATTGATAATTATCTGAATGCTGACGGAAGCTTTATTGATCCTAACGATGGAATTTATAAGGATTTCAACCTTACATTTAAAGAACGTGATGCTCGTTTGTTAGCGACAGTTATGCATTCAGACTGTAAATTTAAGTCTACATCTCCTGAGTCTAAGTCAAAAGCTATGTTTGTGGATGAATATTCGGATGAAAATAAACAGAAAGTTCGTCCTCCTTATCTAACAGAAAGTGGTCCGGCACGTAATGCAACTGGTTATCATATTCGTATGAGTATTGATACAACTTATGTCAGTGGTCAGGGTGAGACCTCACTTCCGATAATTCGTTATGCAGAAGCTTTGTTAGCTTATGCGGAAGCTGCAGAAGAATTAGATAAATGTGATCCTGATGTATTGGAAAAGACATTGAAGCCTTTGCGTGAACGTGCGGGAGTGACCTATACTGCTCCTGCTGAAATTGATCCTAATTTTACCGATTTTGGTTATCCAATCTCTGCCAAATTGCAGGAAATTCGTAGGGAAAGACGGTCGGAACTAGCTTTACAAGGATTCCGTTTGGATGACTTGATGCGTTGGAGAGCTCACAAATTGATTCAGGGAAAACGTGGAACAGGGGCATATTTTGGAGCAGATGGTGTGTTATACAAAGCATTTGATCCTAAAACAGCTGTAGATTTGAAGACTATTTTAACTACGGATGGTTGGCTTGATCCACAGAAAGAGGTTCTTCCACGAGGCTACCAGTTTGATTCTAGCCGTGACTATCTGCTGCCAATTCCTCCGAGTGAATTGTCACTGAATCACGAACTGGAACAAAATCCGGGATGGCAGAGGAAATAAGAGAATAGAACAATATTTATTGATGATAATTAGATAAATAAAGATATGAAGAACATATTATATAGAATGCTTCCAATATGCTTGTTTACTATAAGTTTGACAGGTTGTGAAGATGAAACAAAATATCGTCCTTTGCCGGAAGCGGTGCCGTTGACTATGAGCATTAACGAAAAGGCATTTGTGATGGGAGAAAATCTGAAAGTAAACATCAATGTGGATGCTGATGCAGATGGGAATGAGATGGTAGCTAACGAGGATTTTGATATTTACTTTACGGCTAAAGCTGGTACTGAAGATGTATCGGATGTATTTGAACCATTTAGCGGTATTGTTACGTTTCCAAAAGGAGAAAAACAAATTCAGGTGGATTTTCCAGTGAAGAAATCCGGATTGACGGGGAGTACTGCGATGGAGTTTGTTGCTTTCGCGCGTGGTTATAAAATGGCAAATTCGAGTCAAGCAATTAAAGTATCCGATTATTATCGGATAACCATGTCTTTGGAAAATAATGTAGATAATGTAGTAACGGAAGGAGATAAATTTGTTTTAGTGGCAAAAATAGACAAGGCAAAGGCAATACCTATTGATGTGACTATTACTCCTAAAGAGGGCGAGGAAGGGCGATATGAAAATTTGCCTTCGTCAATAACTATTCCTGCGGGAAGAACTAGTGTGAAGAGTGCAGCTATCACAATTAAAGCGGATGGAGAAAAAACGGGTGATTTGAATTTAATTTTAAATTTTGAAAGCTCTTCTTCTGTAAATCCAATGATTTCCCCGACATTAAGTATTGTGATGACTGATCTTGAATCGTTAGCTGATCCTGATTTGTATGATATGACAAAAGTCTATTTATTGCCGGAGAGTCCATTTGCATCTTCTCAAAATAGAGATCTAGTTCATTCATGGTTTACTGGAAGAGTTACTGATATAGAAGAAAATTCTGTCCATTCTAATGAGGTATTGGCTGCTGAAGGGTGGAGATTTCATTATGCTGTCGAATTTCATAAAATAGAGCCAGCTAATTATTGGGATGCTACTTCTAATATGCTAAAATGTTTTGCTAGTTCCAACGAAGCAGCTGTTCAGAAAGTAGCAACAGTGAACAATAAAGAATGCTCTAATTTAAATAATAATGGAGAGTTGGTAATGTGGGCTGATGCTGTGCATGGGGGCAGTAAAGCGTATGGATTTAGTGCTATGCAATGTTGTAAGGTTAATGGTGGACAGGGATCCCCTTTCTTAGGTAACTTTACCAGAATTTACCCGGGTATGAGAATTGAATTCAAAGTTCGCCTGCGAGGTGTACGAACAGGCTTTGTTCCTACTATAGAAATTAAAAATCCGGATGTAATGTCTAATGGAGCAATTAAGACGATAAAAATTCTTCAGAATAAAGCAGGTTCTTTTATTACACAATCTGTGACAGGCGATAAAGTTGCCGATGCTGTATCAAAGGTTACTGCCATACCTCAAGCGAATGAATATAATATTTATTGGGTGGAATTGGTTGATGATGAACATATTCAACTTGGTATTAACGGGGTTGCTACAATGACTGTGAGTAAGAATGATTTAGGAAGTTGGCCTTTTGAGAAGGCTGCCATGCCTTCTAATAAGCTTGGATGTAGAGGGCTTTTTCTTGTAATGCGAATGAGCCCATCAGATGATCTTGAGGCTGGAAATATGGAACCGGGATGGGACTCAGACCTGAAATCTGTGTCTGATCCTGAAACAGAGGGACCGAGAATGGAGATTGATTGGATTCGTTTCTATGTTAATGATGCTTATAAGGTTGAAAGCAATGAGACGAATAATAGAAATACAATATTCTATTAATAAATTGAAACGTTCAATGGTTTGAGGTAAAGTCTGTGCTAAAGAGGGATTGTAAAAAATGGACGTACTTTGGTATAGATTGAGTGAGAAGAATTGAACTGAAAATATTGAAGGAATTTAATTAATGATTTGTGGAAGTGAAGATAGGAATCCCTCCCTATCTTTGCTTTCTCAATCTAACACAAATTTATTATGGAAAATCTGCAATCAAACTTATTCTATTCTTTAGCGGGAGTAGCTACCCTTGCTTCTTTTGCTTCATGCACCGGTAAACAAAAGCCTGCTGAACAGCCTCCCCTGAACATTGTCTATATCATGACAGACGACCATACGGCTCAGATGATGAGTTGTTATGATACTCGCTATATGGAAACGCCGAATCTTGACCGTATTGCTGCCGATGGCGTCCGTTTTACTCAAAGTTTTGTAGCCAATTCGTTAAGTGGTCCCAGCCGTGCCTGTATGATAACGGGTAAACATAGCTGTGCCAATAAATTCTATGATAATACGACTTGTGTTTTCGATAGTTCCCAACAAACCTTTCCAAAACTTTTGCAGAAAGCCGGTTATCAGACTGCATTGGTAGGAAAATGGCATTTGGAGAGTTTGCCGTCAGGATTTGATTATTGGGAAATCGTTCCGGGACAAGGAGATTATTATAATCCGGATTTCATCACACAAGAAAATGATACGATTCAAAAACATGGATATATCACCAATCTTATAACGGACAATGCCATTGATTGGATGGAACACAAGCGAAACCCGGAGAAACCTTTCTGCTTGTTGATTCATCACAAGGCTATTCATCGTAATTGGATGGCGGATACTTGTAATCTGGCTTTGTACGAAGATAAAACTTTCCCATTGCCGGATAATTTCTTTGATGACTATGAAGGACGTCCTGCAGCGGCTGCTCAGGAAATGAGTGTCGTGAAAGATATGGATATGATCTACGACCTTAAAATGTTGCGGTCGGATAAAAATTCACGCCTAAAATCTCTTTATGAGAAATTCTTGGGACGGATGGACGAGGGACAACGTGCCGCATGGGATAAATTCTATGCTCCGATTATAGAAGATTTCTATAAAAAGAATCCGCAAGGTAAGGAACTTGCCAACTGGAAATTCCAGCGTTATATGCGTGATTATATGAAAACTGTGAAATCTCTTGATGATAATGTAGGTCGTGTGCTCGACTATCTGAAAGAAAAAGGACTGTTGGATAATACTCTTGTTGTCTATACCTCCGACCAAGGATTCTATATGGGCGAACATGGCTGGTTCGATAAGCGCTTTATGTATGAAGAGTCCATGCGTACTCCTTTGATAATGCGTCTACCGAAAGGATTCGATCGTAGAGGAGATATTACTGAAATGGTACAGAACATAGATTATGCACCGACTTTCCTCGAATTGGCAGGAGCGGAGATACCGTCGGATATTCAAGGAGTTTCGCTGGTTCCTTTATTGAAAGGAGAACAACCGGAAAACTGGAGAAAAGCCCTTTACTATCATTTCTATGAATATCCGGCAGAACACATGGTAAAACGCCATTATGGAGTGCGTACAGAACGTTATAAACTGATTCATTTTTACAATGACATTAATTGGTGGGAACTGTATGACATGAAGACGGATCCGACCGAAATGCACAACCTTTACGGACAACCTGAATGTGAATCCGTAGTGAACGAACTGAAAGAAGAATTGCAAAAGTTGCAAGAACAATACAATGATCCTGTTCGCTTTTCACCGGACAGAGACAAAGAATAAATAAAATACATCAGCATGATTAAATATATCTTTATCTTATTGATAGGTTTTTTACTACCAATTACGACGGGATGTACTGATACTAACTTGACACATGACATACCCTTGGTTCCACGTCCGGCACATTTGATGCCGGGCAGTGGCAACTATCTCTTCTCAGACAAAACTGTATTTGTGGTGGAGAATGAGGAACAGGCGGCTGTGGCAGCCAGTCTTATTTCCCGATTTACCAATGCAGCCGGTTTTACTCCCAAGTTGGTTGTGGGTACTACGGAAAAGGGGGATGTTCGGTTTGTAACGGACGCTTCTTTAAAGAGCGAAGCATATTCATTGGAAGTTTCTCCAAAGGAAATTATCATTAAGGCTTCCGGTGATAAGGGATTCTTTTATGCTTTGCAAACTATCCGGCAATTACTTCCCGTATCTATCGAAAGAGAAAGTTTGTCGGATAAAAAAGAGAAGTGGAGCATTCCTGCCATGAATGTTCAGGATGAACCCCGTTTTGAGTACCGTGCCTTGTTACTGGATGCATCGCGTTTTTTTATTCCTAAAGAGAACGTTTTGCGTATCATTGACTGTATGTCGATGTTGAAAATAAATAAACTACATTTCCATCTGACAGATGACAACGGCTGGCGCATAGAAATAAAGAAGTATCCTCGTTTGACTGAGGTTGGCGCATGGAGAGTGGATCGTATGGACGTTCCGTTTCCGGCCCGGCGTAATCCGAAGCCCGGAGAACCGACTCCGATAGGAGGTTTCTATTCGCAAAAAGATATAAAGGAAATGGTAGCTTATGCGGCCGAACGCCAGATAGAGATTGTGCCGGAGATAGATATGCCTGCCCATAGTAACGCTGCATTGACGGCTTATCCGAAATTGGCTTGTCCGGTAGTGAAGGACTATATCGGTGTATTGCCCGGTTTGGGAGGACGAAACTCAGAAATCATCTTTTGTGCCGGAAATGACAGCGTTTTCACTTTTTTGCAGAATGTGATGGATGAGATTATGGAGTTATTCCCTTCCCGTTATATCCACATCGGAGGCGATGAAGCTCAAAAGACACATTGGAAGAAATGTCCGTTGTGCCAGGCACGTATGAAGAAAGAAGGCTTGGCTAATGAAGAAGACCTTCAAGGCTATTTTATGCAGCGGATAAGTGACTATGTACGTAGTAAAGGTCGTGAAGTGATTGGTTGGGATGAACTGACTAACAGTAGTTTCTTACCGGAAGGCTCTATTATTCTTGGTTGGCAGGGATATGGCAAGGCTGCACTGAAAGCTGCGGAAAAGGGACACCGTTTCATTATGACTCCGGCACGTATCATGTATCTGATTCGTTATCAAGGGCCGCAATGGTTCGAACCTTTGACATATTTCGGCAATAATACATTGAAAGATGTATATGACTATGAACCGGTACAAAAAGACTGGAAACCGGAATATGCTTCATTACTGATGGGGGTACAAGGTTCTATGTGGACGGAATTCTGCAATAAACCGGAAGATGTGGATTATCTTTTGTTCCCTCGTCTGGCAGCGGTGGCGGAAGTAGCGTGGACCCAACCGGAAAAGAAAGATTGGGCTTCGTTCCTGCAAGCTATGGACCGGTATAACGGGCATATTGCAGAAAAAGGTATTGTCTATGCCCGTTCGATGTACAATATCCAGCATAAAGTAACACCGGAAAACGGTGGGTTGAAGTTAAATCTGGAATGTATTCGTCCCGATGTAGAGATTCGCTATACTATCGACGGCAGTGAACCTGCGGCAAATTCTTCTGTGTATTCAGACTCACTGATCGTAACAGGGACTCAACTCATTAAATGTGCTACCTTTGCAGAAGGTGTGCAGATGGGAAAGACGCTTGTATTACCGATTACGTGGAACAAAGCGACCGCTAAGATGATACTTGGAAATAAACAGAATGAGATGCTTATGCTCAATGGTGTTCGTGGCAGCCTGAAACAGACTGACTTTGAATGGTGCTGTTGGGACAAGAACGACCTTATTTCTTTTACCATAGATTTGCAGCAGAAGGAAAAAATGAATACTTTTACAATCGGTTGTATCACGAACTATGGTATGGGCGTACATAAACCGAAATCAATACGTATAGCTGTATCAGACGACAATAAATCTTATCGTGACGTAACCGGATTGAACTACACTCCTGAAGAAATATTCCGTGAAGGCACCTATATTGAAGACCTTTCTATGGATATGAAAGGAACGGAGGCAAGGTATATTCGTGTAACGGTGAATGGAGCGGGGGAATGTCCTGTCGACCATGTTCGTCCGGGACAGGAATCGAGAGTATATTTTGATGAGATCATTATTGAATAGTACAACATAGTCATAACAATAACCATGAAGAACCTGAAGAAACGAACTTTTTTACTCTTATTGGCAGGACTGACTGCTACTGTTTTTGCTTCGGCACAGAAACAGCTGTTGCCCGAATGGCAAAGCCAGTATGCTGTAGGACTGAATAAACTCGCTCCTCACACTTATGTATGGCCTTATGCCAATGCTTCCGATATTGAGAAGCCGGGAGGCTATGAGCAATCTCCTTATTATATGTCCTTGAACGGGAAATGGAAGTTCCATTGGGTGAAGAACCCGGACAACCGTCCGAAAGACTTTTATCAACCTTCTTATTATACAGGAGGTTGGGCTGACATCAATGTGCCCGGAAATTGGGAACGGCAGGGATACGGAACAGCTATCTACGTCAATGAGACGTATGAGTTCGATGATAAGATGTTCAATTTCAAGAAGAATCCGCCGTTAGTGCCTCATGCCGAGAATGAAGTCGGTTCGTATCGCCGTACTTTCAAAGTGCCTGCCGATTGGAAAGGACGTAGGGTAGTACTTTGCTGTGAGGGGGTAATCTCTTTCTATTATGTATGGGTGAACGGTAAATTGCTCGGATATAATCAAGGTTCGAAAACTGCGGCTGAATGGGATATTACAGAAGTATTGACCGAAGGAGAGAACGTAGTAGCTTTGGAAGTCTACCGTTGGAGTTCAGGTGCTTATCTGGAATGTCAGGATATGTGGCGTTTGAGCGGTATCGAGCGGGATGTGTATCTTTACAGTACCCCAAAACAATATATCGCAGACTACAAACTGAATGTCTCTTTGGATAAGGAAATGTATAAAGACGGACTTTTCGGACTTGAAGTGACGGTAGAAGGTCCGTCTTCTACGGCAAGCTCGATTACTTATACACTGAAGGATACCTTCGGCAAAGCTGTTCTGAAGGATGCTATCAATATCAAATCCCGTGGATTGAGTAATTTTATAGCATTTGAAGAGAAGAAGATTCCTAATGTAAAACCGTGGAGTGCCGAATATCCTAATTTGTACACATTGGTGCTTGAACTGAAAGATGCACAAGGGAAAGTAACCGAACTGACCGGCTGTGAAGTCGGTTTCCGTACTTCGGAAATCAAGAACGGGCGTTTTTGTATTAACGGTGTGCCGGTATTGGTAAAGGGGACTAACCGTCACGAACATTCCCAATTGGGACGTACCGTAAGCAAGGAACTGATGGAATTGGATATTAAGCTGATGAAAGAGCATAATATCAACCTGGTACGCAATTCTCATTATCCTACTCATCCTTATTGGTATCAGCTTTGCGACCGTTACGGATTGTATATGATTGATGAGGCTAACATCGAATCGCATGGAATGGGCTACGGTCCTGCTTCTCTTGCTAAAGACAGCACTTGGCTGACTGCGCACATGGACCGTACACATCGTATGTACGAGCGTTCGAAGAATCATCCTGCTATTGTTATCTGGTCATTGGGCAATGAGGCCGGAAACGGTATCAACTTTGAACGTACATACGACTGGCTGAAATCGGTGGACAAGACTCGCCCTGTTCAATATGAACGTGCCGAACAGAATTACAATACGGATATTTATTGCCGTATGTACCGTAGTGTAGATGAGATAAAAGCGTATGTAGCGAAAAAGGATATTTACCGTCCCTTCATCCTTTGCGAATATTTGCACGCGATGGGTAACAGTTGTGGCGGATTGAAAGACTATTGGGATGTTTTTGAAAACGAACCAATGGCACAAGGCGGTAATGTTTGGGACTGGGTGGATCAGTCTTTCCGTGAAATAGACAAGAACGGCAAATGGTATTGGACGTATGGCGGTGATTACGGACCGGAAGGAATACCGAGCTTCGGCAACTTCTGCTGTAACGGTCTGGTGAATGCCGACCGTCAGCCACATCCTCATCTGCTCGAAGTGAAGAAAGTGTATCAGAATATAAAAGCAACTCTGCTGAGTCCGAAGAACATGAAACTTCGTATCAAGAACTGGTACGACTTCTCTAACCTGAACGAATATGAACTTCATTGGAATGTGACGGCTGATAATGGAGAGAAAATTGCAGAAGGTACGAAAGTCTTAGACTGTGAACCACACGCTACCATAGACGTGTCGTTAGGAAATGTGCTTCTGCCGAAGACAGTCCGTGAGGCTTATCTGAATATTAGTTGGACACGTAGGGAAGCTTCTCCGATGATAGCCGAAGATTGGGAAGTGGCATACGATCAGTTCGTTATTGCCGGCAATAAGAATTATACGGGCTATCGTCCGCAAAAAGCGGGTGAGACGACTTTCACGGTGGATAAAGAAACGGGAGCGCTTACTTCTCTTGTTTTGGATGGTAAGGAACTGTTGGCTACTCCGATCACTCTCAGTCTTTTCCGTCCGGCTACGGATAATGATAACCGTGACAAGAACGGAGCTCGCCTGTGGCGTAAAGTGGGATTGGATAATCTGACTCAAAAGGTGACCTCATTGAAAGAAGGGAAGAATACGACAACTGCGGCTATCGAGCTTCTTAATGCAAAAGGTCAGAAAGTGGGAACTGCCGACTTTATCTATACGCTTGATAAGAACGGCGCATTAAAGATACGTACTACTTTCCAACCGGATACAGCGATTGTCAAGTCTATGGCACGTCTGGGACTGACTTTCCGTGTGGCGGATACTTACGATCAAGTTTCTTATCTGGGACGTGGTGACAATGAAACGTATGCTGACCGTGGCCAGTCCGGTAAGATCGGCTTATATCAGACAACGCCCGAACGGATGTTCCACTATTATGTCACTCCGCAATCTACCGGTAACCGTACAGATGTGCGTTGGACGAAATTCACTGATCGTTCCGGTGAAGGAATCTTTGTCGATTCAAATCGTCCTTTCCAGTTTAGCATAGTTCCTTTCCCGGATGTATTATTGGAGAAAGCCCGTCATATTAATGAGTTGGAACGTGACGGACTGGTGACTGTGCATTTGGATGCAGAACAGGCTGGCGTAGGAACAGCTACTTGTGGTCCCGGAGTATTGCCGCAGTATTTGGTTCCGTTAAAGAAACAGAGTTTTGAATTCACTCTTTATCCGGTGAAACCGGCAGGACAGGCGCAGAAAAAAGAGAATTATTATGTGAAACATCTTGAGTTTCCTCAAAATGCGACTTTGGAGCAAAAGGTAGATATGGCTGCGCGATTAATTCCTACTCCCCAGCAGTTGTCTTGGCAACAAATGGAGTTGACTGCTTTTCTCCATTTTGGTATTAATACCTTTACCGGACGTGAATGGGGAGATGGAAAAGAAGAACCGGCGCTGTTTAATCCATCCGAGCTGAATGCGGAACAATGGGTTCGTACCCTTAAAGAAGCCGGTTTCAAGATGGTGCTGTTGACGGCAAAACATCATGATGGATTTTGTCTTTGGCCTACGGCTACCACCAAACATTCCGTAGCTTCTTCTCCTTGGAAAAATGGACAAGGCGATGTAGTAAGGGAATTGCGCAAGGCTTGCGATAAATATGATATGAAGTTTGGTGTTTATCTTTCTCCCTGGGATCGTAACGCGGAATGTTATGGAGATTCTCCCCGATATAACGACTTCTTTATCCGCCAATTGACAGAGTTGCTTACCAATTATGGGGAGGTACACGAAGTTTGGTTTGACGGAGCGAATGGGGAAGGGCCGAACGGAAAGAAGCAGGTATATGACTGGGAAGCTTTCTATAAAACGATTCAACGTCTGCAACCGAAGGCCGTGATGGCAATAATGGGCGATGATGTGCGTTGGGTTGGTAATGAAAAAGGTTTGGGACGTGAAACCGAATGGAGTGCGACGGTACTTACTCCGGGTATTTATGCCCGTTCGGAGGAGAATAACAAACGTTTGGGCGTATTCAGCAAAGCGAAAGATTTGGGAAGCCGTTCGATGTTGGCGGAGGCTACGGAACTTTTCTGGTATCCGTCGGAAGTGGATGTTTCTATTCGTCCGGGATGGTTCTATCATGCGGAAGAAGATACGAAAGTGAAGTCGTTGAAACATTTGTCGGATATCTATTTCCAATCGGTAGGATATAACTCAGTACTTTTATTGAATATTCCTCCTGACCGCAGAGGGCTGATTCACGAGGCCGATGTGAAGCGACTGAAAGATTTTGCTGCTTACCGGAAAAGAGTGTTTGCAGACAATCGTGTAGTGAAAGGTCGGAAAGAGTGGAATGCGGTTTCGGGAAGTGAGAAGATTTATTCTTTGAAACCGGAATCGGAAATCAATGTGGTAATGCTTCAGGAAGATATCGCTAAAGGACAACGGGTTGAATCCTTTGCCGTAGAGGTGTTGACCGAACAGGGATGGAAGGAAGTCGGACAGGGTACTACTGTAGGTTACAAACGTTTGCTGCGTTTTCCGGCAGTAAAGGCCAGTCAACTGAAAGTGAAAATCAATGAATGCCGGTTGACGGCTCATATCAGTCAGGTCGGTGCGTTCTATGCAACACCGTTGCTGGAAGACAATCAGACGGAAAGTTGGAATAACTTACCTCGTAAAGAATGGAAACAGGTGGCTGCTTCTCCGTTGACGATTGACTTGGGAAAGATGGTGCAGCTGTCAGCCTTTACATACGCTCCCTTGAAGGCGGAAGCAAAACCGACAATGGCTTTCCGGTATAAGTTCTATGTAAGTACGGATGGAAAGAGTTGGGCGGAGGTGCCGACCAATGGTGAGTTTAGCAATATCATGCACAATCCTCTGCCGCAAACGGTTACTTTCAACAAAGGTGTACAGGCGCGTTTCATCAAACTGGAGGCTACAACGCCTGCTGCCACCACTGCTAAAGTAGAAATGAATGAGATCGGAGTCACAGTAGCTCCTTAATACAGATAACCTATTATTTCAGAACATAAGATGAAAAAAGAATATTATTATGGTATATTGCCTTTGGCTTTAACCTCTTGCCTGGTTTCTCAGACATCTGCTCAGGAAAGACAGGCAAACCGTCCGAATGTAGTCTTTATTTATGCCGATGACATAGGCTATGGTGATTTGAGTTGCAATGGAGCGAAGACGATTCACACTCCTAATGTAGAGCGTTTGGCAAAGATGGGAGTACGTTTTACAAATGCGCATAGTGCTGCCGCTACAAGTACGCCTTCCCGTTATGCTATGCTGACCGGTGAATACGCTTGGCGTAAGGAAGGAACGGGAATTGCAGACGGAGATGCCGCGTCTATCATCCGTCCGGAACGTTATACAATGGCGGATATGTTCAAAGAGGCAGGATATAGTACGGGGGTGGTAGGTAAATGGCATTTGGGACTTGGCGACAAGGGAGGTGAACAGGATTGGAACAAGCCTTTGAAACCGGGCACAAATGATATCGGGTTTGATTATTCATTTATCATGGCCGCTACCGGTGACCGTGTGCCGTGTGTTTTTGTGGAAAACGACCGGGTGATTAATCTTGATCCGAATGATCCGATTCAGGTAAGTTATAAAAAGAACTTTCCGGGTGAACCTACCGGGAAAGACAATCCGGAACTGCTGAAAATGCATCCTTCCCATGGTCACAATCAAAGTATTGTCAACGGTATCTCACGTATCGGGTATATGAAAGGTGGAAAATCCGCTCTTTGGCAAGATGATAAGATTGCGGAAACTTTAACCGGGAAAGCGATATCTTTTATTGAAGGACACAAGGATGCTCCCTTCTTTCTGTATTTCGCCACTCAGGATGCACACGTTCCTCGTGTGCCGTCTCCTCAGTTTGTTGGAAAAAGCGGTATGGGACCTCGTGGCGATTGTCTTCTTGAATTTGACTGGTCGGTAGGACAAGTGCTGGATGCATTGGAACGCTTGGGACTGGATAAAAATACATTGGTGGTTTTGTCTAGTGATAACGGGCCGGTAGTGGATGACGGTTATAAGGATCAGGCGGTAGAATTACTGGGCGATCATAAACCCGGAGGTGTTTATCGTGGAGGAAAATACAGTGCTTACGAAGCCGGTACACGTGTGCCGTGTATTTGGAGTTGGCAGGGAGTGATTCGTCCCGGTACCGTTTCGGATGCGTTGCTTTGTCAGGTAGACTGGTTTGCTACTTTTGCGCAAATGATGAATTTCCGTTTGCCGGAAGGGGCTGCTCCGGATAGTGAACCGTTACTGAATGCCTGGACAGGTAAAGAAAAGAAAGGTCGGGAATGGCTGGTACTTCAGAATGCACAGAATAATCTGTCGGTGACGGATGGACGGTGGAAATACCTGCGTCCCGGGAAAGGTCCTGCATATAACAAAAATGTCAATATTGAATTAGGCAACAGCATGGAACCTCAACTTTATGATATAAAGAAAGATCCGGCTGAAAAGAATAACGTAGCAGAGAAGAATCCGAAAATAGTGACGAAAATGTCGGAACAATTGGAACAAATAGTAGACGACCGTTATGGCTTGCCTTTGTAAAAGAATGCTTAGAGAGTAGCAGTGTAGACCGGTGTCTTGATTCTTTATGAGTTGGATGCCGGTCTTTTTTTTATTTTCTAAACTAAATGTATATCCAGACTGTTATTTCTTAAAAAAGACAGAAGTTATGCTCGTAGTAGATTTAGGAAAGTGGATGAATAAAATCCTGATAGATTGGGGGATAGACCCGGAAGTTGCCGACCGTTTTGATGAAACTATTATTGCTATATTGATGATAGCGATTGCTGTCGGCCTGAATTATCTCTGCCAGGCGATTCTCATAGGTGGAATGAAACAGTATACCCGGCGAAAGCCGCATAAATGGAATACACTGCTGATGAAGCGTAAAGTGTTCCATCATCTGATTCATACTGTTCCGGCTTTTCTTGTTTATGCTCTTTTGCCAATGGCATTTGTTCGTGGAAAAGAGTTATTGCTGATTTCACAGAAAGCGTGCACCATTTATATAATCTTTTCGCTGTTGTTGGCTATTAATGGTATCCTGCTGATGATTATGGATATTTACGATGGTAAAGAATCTATGAAGAACCGGCCTATGAAAGGATTTATTCAAGTCTTGCAGGTCGTTCTTTTCTTTGTGGGCGGAATTGTCATCATCGCTATTATTGTAAATAAGTCTCCTGCCAGTCTGTTTGCAGGATTGGGAGCGTCGGCAGCTATTCTGATGTTGGTATTCAAGGATTCTATTTTGGGTTTTGTGGCAGGCATTCAGCTTTCTGCCAATGATATGGTACGTCCGGGCGACTGGGTTACGCTGCCTTCGGGGGAAGCCAATGGCACGGTGCAGGAAATTACGTTGAATACGGTTAAGATTCAGAATTTTGATAATACAATTTCTACGGTTCCGCCTTATACGTTAGTGAGTACGCCATTTCAGAATTGGCGGGGAATGACGGAGTCGGGAGGACGGAGGGTCATGAAGAACATTACCTTAGATCTGACTACTTTACAGTTCTGTACACCGGAAATGCTGGACCGTTACCGGAAGGAGATTCCCTTGATGGCAGACTATCAGCCGGAAGAAGGGACGGTTCCGACCAATTCCCAAGTATATAGGGTATATATTGAACGCTATTTGTGCAGTTTGCCTGTAGTGAACCAAGATTTGGATTTGATTATCAGCCAGAAAGAGGCTACGATGTATGGAGTGCCTATTCAGGTTTACTTCTTTTCCCGAAATAAAATCTGGAAAGAGTATGAACGTATCCAATCGGATATCTTTGACCATTTGTTGGCAATGGTTCCCAAGTTTGACTTAAAGGTTTATCAGTATTCGGACTGAACGGAATACGTCACGTTGATGCCGTAGTCATGCCACGTTAGTGTCACGACTGTGCCACTCCGTTGGCACTGTTATGCCAATGCGATGTCACTATTGTGCCAACGCGGTGGCACTAAACTGCTTCCAGAGGCTGTGTGAGCTTTGTCAGGGGAGTACTAGTTCGAAGTCTGTATAGATGGGAAGGTGGTCGCTGAACCCTCCTTGATATTTCATTCCTTTATAGGTGCGAAAAGGTTCTTTACCTCCATACTTCTTGTCATCGGTCAACAAAAAAGGAAGTTGGCAGACTTTCGCTTTTTCCTCATGAGTGAAGAAATTGCCGGAAGTGTTGAGCAATGTACCGGATACAATTAAATGGTCGAGCAATCCCCATTCCCCATGATATTTATATGAACCGAAATTGGCAGTCTTTGCTTTTCGGGCAAGCAGATGATAGAGCTTTAACGGGGATAGGGATGAGGGTGAGGTAACAGGATGGGTTGCTATATCCAAACTATCGGAACGGATAGGAGGAGCTTCCGCTTCGAGTATTTTCCGAATTGATTTATTGTTGGGATAATCATTGAAGTCGCCCATGATGATGACTTGAGGATGGAGACGGGTATGCAGGACGCTATCCACTTCTGTGCGTAAAATTTGAGCGGCATGGAGTCGATAAGGCTCGGATTCTTTTGCTCCGCCTGAGCGACTTGGAAGATGGCAGACGAATACATCCAATGTATCTCCGGTCAGCAGCAGACCGTTGACGTGCAGCAAATCTCTTGTCGGGCGATGTTGCCTGAACATAGGAATGGAAATAGAGCGGGAGGATAAGAGTTTGAATAAATCCCGTTGGTAAAGAAGAGCCACGTCGATACCTCTCAGATCAGGAGAGTCAGTCATTACATAACGGTAATCGAGCTCTTGCAAAGGCGAACGGTGGGTGAGGTCACGAAGTACTGTGTCGTTCTCTACTTCGCAGAGACCTATGAGTGCTGGAGCATTCCATTCACCGATAGCAGTGATGACACGTGCGATATCACTCAGTTTCTTTTTATATCTGTTGTAATTCCAATGGCGCATGGCATTGGGAAGGAACTCGTAATCGTTCTTCAGACTGTCATGGTGGGTATCAAACAAGTTTTCTGTATTCCAGCAGGCAACACGGAACCGGATATTTTCTTGTGCTGGTGCGTTCCATGAACAGATAACAAAAAAGAGTATGGTAACAGCTACTCTTGTTTCACTATTACCATACTTTAGTTGTCGCAGACTTATCCGTCTTTTATTTTTTAGCAGGGACATGTACCAGAATATCCAACAAATGTTTCCAGAACTTCTCTACGGTAGGGATAAGCATCCGTTCGTCCGGAGAGTGTACTCCCGTCAATGTCGGTCCGAAGGAAATCATGTCCAATGTGGGATATTTATCGAGGAACAGGCCACATTCTAGTCCTGCGTGAATTGCTTTCACTTTGGCTTCTACACCGAACAGGCGTTTGTAAGATTCGGCTGCTACTTCGAGAATGGCCGAATGCGGGTTGGGCTTCCATCCCGGATAACCTTCACCGAAAGTGACTTCCGCTCCAGCCAGTCTGAACACGGCACGTACGGTATTTGCCATATCGTTGCGTGCGGACAATATAGAACTACGCTGGCTGGTTTCAATACGGATGATATGGTCGGGTTTCATCTTCACCGAAGCAAGGTTCGTGGATGTTTCTACCAGTCCCGGAATGTCCTGACTCATTGCATATACTCCGTGAGGAGCCGCATACAGTGCCTTCAACAGGCGGTCGGTGGTATCTTGGTCGATAGCTGTCTGGCGGGGAGTCTCTGATTCGAGAATCAATTTCAAATCCGGTTCTACAACTGACAGCTCATCTTCCATTTCACTGGCGAAGATGTTCAGTTCGGTGCGTACGTCATGTTTTGCATCTTCGGGAACTGCACAGATGGCATAAGCTTCACGAGGGATGGCATTGCGCAGATTTCCACCGTTGATTTCGCAAAGGTACAAATCGTGGTTGTTGGCTATGCGGGTAAGGAAACGGTTCAAGATTTTGTTGGCATTGCCGCGTCCCAGATGGATATCTCCTCCAGAGTGGCCTCCTTTCAGTCCTTTTACTTCTACTTTGAAGAAGAAATATCCGGCAGGTACTTCGATGTCTTTATACGTAAATTCTGCTACGGAGTCAATACCACCGGCACATCCGATAAAGATTTCTCCTTCATCCTCAGAGTCGAGATTCAAAAGGATATCTCCGCTCATAAAACCTTCTTTCAGGGCAAATGCTCCGGTCAGTCCGGTTTCTTCATCTACGGTGAACAGACATTCCAGCGGTCCGTGTTCTATGCTGTCATCGGCAAGAATAGCCAGCTCTGTAGCCACACCGATACCATTGTCGGCTCCGAGTGTGGTTCCTTTGGCTTTCAGCCATTCACCGTCTATTTCTGTTTCGATTGGATCGGTGAGGAAGTCGTGTTGAACATCATTGTTTTTCTCACATACCATGTCAATGTGCGATTGCAGTACTACAGTTTGCAGGTTTTCCTTTCCGGGAGTGGCAGGCTTTTTAATCAGTACGTTGCCCGCTTCGTCCACTTTGGTCTCAAGATTATGTTTAGCTCCGAATGCCTTTAGGTAGGCAATCATTTTCTCTTCCTTCTTCGAAGGGCGCGGTACTTGGCAGATTTCTTCAAAATACTTGAATACGCCGGCCGGCTTTAGGTCTTTTTTTTCCATGTTGTTTCTTTATTATAATAAGGAATAGAAGGGCGGTTTTAGCTTCTTCTATTGCTAAATATGGTTAATTTGATTGACTTATCTGAACTCATATCT
>ERZ791796.438-NODE-438-length-45518-cov-6.748301_pt1 | contig 45518 bp, 32 predicted proteins | sample MGYA00510311_ERZ791796 | MGnify/ENA primary metagenome ERZ791796 (study PRJEB30046, sample SAMN00792042) | human gut metagenome | study: EMG produced TPA metagenomics assembly of the A metagenome-wide association study of gut microbiota in type 2...
CCAAAATGTTTATCTTTAATTATCAATCACTGTAAACCTTTTTCAGGACGGGACAGGCGCCCGACGGTTGTAATATTGCAGTGGGAAATTCCCCGGCTTCAAGACTCCCGCCAGCCGTTTATCAGAATCTTCGATCGAAGTTTTCGGCAGCGGATCTTTCGCCTCACTTGAGGCGAGCGAGCTGTACCTTTGTCCGACAAATTGGCATTTGTCCGACAAAGGTGCTCGCTCTGCGAGGCCGGGGTCGCTCCCAAGTCGCGACCCTTTTTTTACCGATATTATGGATACAAACCGAAAACTGACCGACAAGACCGGAAAGAAGCCCCCAACGCCGAGTCATAAGTACTCTTTCCGGCTTAATGAAGAGCAGAACATTCGCTTCAACGAACTGCTTTGCAAAGCTGGATTGGAACATAACCGCAGCCGGTTTATCGTCAAACGCATCTTCGAGGAAGAGTTCGTCGTCATCAAACGCGACCCCTCGAAAGTGCAGTTCGTCGCGCGGCTGAACGACTTTTACTTCCAGTTTCAGAAACTGGCTAATAACTATAATCAGATTGTAAAGGTCATCAATGCGCACTTTTCCAACGTCGCAATCCCGCATCAGATCGCCATGTTGGAGCAGCGGACGCGTGAGCTGAAAGCCCTCAGTATCGAGATTCTCAACCTCGCAAAACAGGCTAAGGAGTGGTTGCGAATATAAGGTCGGGATCCTCGCCCGGTGGGGCTCTGTATTACAATAAGGAGAAAGTAGACCGGGATGAAGCCGAAATCCTCTATTGGCAGAAGATGCTTGAACCGTTCGACAAACACGGACGAATGGATGTCGACGCCTGCATGGAGAGTTTCCGGCCGTACCTCGAAGCCAACTGCAGGACGACCAATACGGTATTCCATGTCTCGCTGAATCCTTCGCCGGAAGATAAACTGACCGACGAACAGCTCCGGGAAATCGCAAATGAATACATGCAGAAAATGGGCTACGGAAATCAGCCCTATATCGTCTTCAAGCATAAGGATATCGACCGCGAGCATTTGCATGTCGTATCATTACGAATCGATGAGAACGGCCGTAAGTTATCCCACGATTATGAAGCCCGGCGGTCAATGGATATCCTGCGCTCGTTGGAGCAGAAATACGGCCTGCATCCGAGCGTCAAGGGGCAGGAACAGACGGACAGGGAGGGCCTACGGAAAGTGAATTATCCCGAGGGGAATGTCAAGCAGCAGGTATCGTCCGTCGTGCGGTCGTGCCTGCGCAATTACAAATGCTCCTCCTACGGGGAGTTGCGCACGCTGCTGGAGCAGTTCAACGTCTCGGTCGAGGAGCGGACGGGAACCATCGACGGGCGCAACTATGCCGGCATCGTCTACGGAGCCATGACCGAGGACGGATACGGTGTCGGCACGCCGTTCAAGTCGAGCAAGATCGGCAAGGACGTAGGTTATCGGGCTTTGCAGAAATACTACGAGAAATCGAAATGCCAACTGAAAGAAGAAGGTGCACTCGACCGCTTGCGACAGTGCGTCCGGGATGCCATGAGTCCGTATAATACGCGGGACGAGTTCCGGCGGCTGCTCAAGGCCGACAATATAGATGCTATCTTCCGGATCAATCCGGTAGGTAGGATTTACGGGGTGACGTTTATTGACCATAAGGCCGGTATCGTCGCCAACGGTTCGCTGCTGGGGAAAGAGTTCTCGGCCAACGCTTTCGACGAGTTATATCCGGCGCCGAAGGAGACGCGGCAGGTCGCAGAACAGCAACGATCGGAACAAAAACAACGAATCCATACAGTAAATCTCATTTCAGGAGTCGTGGATACGCTGTTGGATTTGGCTGACACGAAGGCTTATGAAGAGCAGCAAAGGCAGATACAACGTCGCAAAAAACGACGATTACACAGATAATGCAATTGAAATTTTGCACGCTTGAGAGTGCTCCCTGAATTCAAGATTATGAGGAATTCGATACTATTTGCAGGATGATGTAAAAATCTTGCATTTATAAATAATATTTAGCACTCACACTTCAAAATCTACATTATGGGCGCACATATCAAATTTAGCACGAACATCGTTATTTTAAGGATTGGCTTGAAGTCGATGTAGATTGGAATTACCCTTTTTCTTCCCCGAATCGGAGAGATTGTTAACGCTTGGATATGGATTGAGACGAGTAGGTTTAGCCGCACGGATATAGAGAAAATATTAAATTCTGACGGGCAGAAAAGTTTACTCTGAAGGAAAAAATGATCCGGGCAATATTTACGCAATATTGAGTTTAAGGGATAGAAATGCTTCATAGAAAATAAGAACCAGGACGTTTTGTCCCGGTTCTTTGAAATTTTATTATCCTTCCGATTACCCAAAGGGTATATGAGTTGCGGGACAAATATTATTTTTGAGCTTGCATGTCAAAAAGTATCGTTGCTCCCATTTTGAGTTCGGAATATTTGAGGAAGGGTTTTTCCAGCTCCTCGCCGTCAAAGGTCATGCTGCCGACGTATCTGTTTTCCGGAGAGTTCTCCGGGGCTTCGATCGTAATGTCGTTACCGTTTTCGAGGTGGATTACTGCTTTCCGGAACAGCGGCGAACCCACGGCATACTCGTCCGATGCGGGGCATACAGGATAGAACCCCAGTGCCGAGAAGACGTACCAAGCCGAAGTCTGCCCGTTGTCCTCGTCGCCGCAGTAGCCGTCGGGTTTTGCGGAATAGAGTCGGTCCATCACCTCGCGCACCCACCACTGCGCCTTGTGGGGTTGTGCGCAATAGTCGTAGAGGTAGATCATGTGCTGTGCAGGCTGGTTGCCGTGGGCGTAGTTACCCATGTTGGCCACCTGCATTTCGGTAATCTCGTGGATGCGCGCGCCATAGTAGCTGTCGTCGTAGATCGGCGGCACCACGAACACCGAGTTGAGCATCTGCGTAAAGTCCTTGCGGCCTCCCATCAGGTCGATCAAGCCGCCGATATCGTGAAATACCGACCATGTGTAGTGCCATGCATTGCCCTCTGTGTAGGCGTCGCCCCACTTGTAGGGGCTGAACGGTGTCTGAAACGTCCCGTCTTCGTTGCGGCCCCGCATCAGACGGGTTTCGGGATCGAAGAGGTTTTTGTAGTTCTGTGCGGCTTTTTCCAGCCGCTCCGCATCTTCGGTTCGGCCCAGCTTCTTCGCCACCTGTGCGATGCACCAGTCGTCGTAGGCGTATTCCAGCGTCCGGGCGGCACTCTCGTTGATGCCCGCGTCGCAGGGCACATAGCCCAGCGTGTTGTAATACTCATGTCCGAGGCGTCCCGTGGAGCTGACCGTGGGGTGCACCTTGTCACGTCCGGAGAGCATCGCCTCGTAGAGCGTGGCAATGTCCTCCTCGGGAGTGACGCCTTTAAGAATGGCATCCGAAATGACCGATGCCGAGTTGTTGCCCACCATGCATCCGCGATGTCCGGGCGAGGCCCATTCGGGCAGGAAGCCGCTCTCGCGGTAGGCATTGGCAAGGCCCGCCTGAATCTCGGCGTTGACCGAAGGATAAACGAAGTTCAGCAGCGGGAAGAGGCTCCGGAAGGTGTCCCAGAACCCCGTGTCGGTGTACATGTAACCCGGCAGCACCTCGCCGTTGTAGGGGCTGTAATGCAAGATATTGCCGTTCTTGTCGATCTCGTAGAACTTGCGGGGAAAGAGCGTCGAGCGGTAAAGGCATGAGTAGAAGGTGCGGTATTGATCCGTAGTGCCGCCCGTGACCTCGATTTTACCAAGGACTTCATCCCAGCGGGCCTGCGCCTTGTCTTTCACCGTTTCGAAATCGTCCTTGCCCAACTCTTCGAGGTTCTGCACGGCCTGCATCTGCGAGATGAACGACGAGGCAGCGCGTGCTGTTACCTGCTCTCCGCGCCGGGTTTCGAAACCTACCCGCACAAGGGCATGTTCGCCGACTAACTGCTCTCCCCCGACCGGCTTTTCGCCGTCATAAATCTGGAAATCCCGGATCTTCCGGTCGAAGCGCACGATAAACCAGTTCTTGAAGTTCTCGGGCACGCCGCCGCTGTTGCGCGTGCTGTATCCCACGACAGTCCGCCTGTCGTGCATGACCCTGATGTAGGATCCGCGGTCGAAAGCGTCGATCACTACGCCCGACTCGTCCGACTCGGGGAAAGTGAAACGCATGATCGCCGCACGTTCCGTCGGGGCGATCTCCGCTTTGATGTCATGGTCGGCAAGGTAGACCGCGTAATAGTAGGGGCGCGCCTCCTCCGACTGGTGCGAGAACCAGCTTTGGCGCGACTCCTCATTCACTTTATCCTTCCCGCGCACGGGCATGATGGAAAACTGTCCGTAGTCGTTGATCCACGGCGAGGGCTGGTGAGTCTGTTTCAGGCCCCGGATCGTGTGTGATCCGTAGGTGTAGATCCATCCGTCGCCCATCTTGCCCGTCTGGGGCGTCCAGAAGTTCATGCCCCACGGCAGGGCGACAGCCGGATAGGTGTTGCCCGCCGAGAGCGTGTAGTCCGACTGCGTACCCACGAGTGTCGAGACATACTCCGAGGGACACGGCAAGGGTTCGTCGCAGGGAATTGCAGCGGAATGTTCGGTGCGGTTTTCACAATTGCTGCACAAGACGGCGGCAAGCAGCAGAAAAGAAACAGGTCTTATCATGGCAGTTTGGATTTGTTGGTTAATTTATAGAGTTCAGCAAATCTGTTTTTCCTTCGTTGACGAGTTTGAGAATGAGTTCTCCGAAAAGGGTGTTCTGCCACGCGAACCATGCGCGGGTGTAATCCGCGGCGTCGTGGCGCGAGAAGGACTCGTGCATGAAGCCCGTTCCGGCGTCGGTGGTCATCAAGGCGATAATGCAGTCGCGGATCTCCTCGTCGTCGGTCGACGTGAAGGCACGCATCATGATGCTCATGGGCCAGATCATCTCCACACCGATATGCGGACCGCCGATGCCTTCGCCCGCCGCGCCGCGCCAGAAATAGGGATTGTCGTCGCTCCAGACGAAGCGGCGGGTGTTTTCATACACGGGGTCCGTGCGCTCCACATCGCCCAAGTAGGGCATCGCCAGCAGCGACGGAACCCATTGTAAGGGAGAAAACGAATGTTGGGAAGTTTGAGTAAGTTGATGCATTTGGGCTACTATATAGGTCTGACAAAATATTGCCGTTTAATATAATAGTTCCACAACTCAGGGAGATTCCCTCCCTAAAAACTCTTTTTTTTTGATTTTTACAGAAAATAGAAAATCAGAGACCCCTAAAAAACGGCTGGACAATTATATTTCAGTTAATAATATCACTACCAGTAAGAGCAGGTAATCTTTCAAAGACAAGCGTAATTTCATCGCCGCCTGCTGTAATTCCCGGTCTACTTTCTTGAAGTTGATGCATAGCATGTCGGCAATTTCCTTGTAGCTTTTTCCCTCCAATTTATGAGCGATGAATATTTGTTTTGTCAATTCTGGCATTTGCTCCAGTTGCTTACGACATATCTCGATGATTTCCCGCTGGAATAATTCATCCGGATTGCAACTTTCGATCGTGCGGGTATAAAAATCCATCACTCCGCGCTCTTTCATCAGAATTTTCTCATACACGGCTTTTCCCGTATATCTGTCCCGACGATATTTCAGGCAGCGTTTTTTTACGACACCGAAAAGATAGGCTTCTATGCTTGTAAACTGGACTGCATCCCGATTTTCCCAAATTGTCATAAAGCTGTCGTGAACAATATCTTCTGCGGTGTTTGCATCATGGACAAGGCTATATGCTATAGCGTATAATTTTCGCTGGTACAAGCGAAATAACTTTTCGAAGGACTGCTGGGTCAGTATGCTGGTATCCGTTTTCACTGCAAGAACAAAGATAACAAAAAATTGAGAAGATTATAATGCAAAAATATTTTTACCCATATAATTGATTTGCAGCGTGTTGATTTAATAAAAAAATTTATTTGCAAAAAAAGACATTTTTGGGGAGGGAATCTCCCCGAGTTATGGAACTATATATATAGACACAACGATACTATAACAGAATGGAAAGAAAAATTACAGATGCAATGTTATTCCGTTTCTTCGCAGAGCAAACGACTTTGGAAGAAACCGATCTGATTTCGGCTTGGCTGAACGAAGATCCGGAGAAGAATCAAAAAGTTCTCGATGAAGCATATAATTTATATATCTTGAGTATCATGTGCGCGCCCGGCCCGGAGGCGGATATCAATAATTCACGCTTCAGGCTACGCCTCGGGTGGTCGAAAGTTCTGCGTTACGCCGGCGTCGCAGCCGCTATTTTACTGATCGGCATAGCTGTAGACCATGCTCTTCTGAGCCAGCGCACCAACAAGTGGTTACAACAGCAAACGACCGTCGAGGTTCCGGCAGGACAACATATCCGTTTGACATTGGGAGATGGCTCTGTCGTAGAACTTAATGCGCAGAGCCGCATCGTTTATCCGGCCATTTTCCCGAAAGGCGAGCGGCGCATCCAGTTGAGTGGCGAGGCTATTTTTAATGTCACCTATAACCCAGACAGCCCATTCGTCGTAGAGACTTTCGCTTGTGATGTAGAAGTATTGGGAACGCATTTCGATGTCGTTGCCGATGAAGCAGAGAAGCGTTTTTCAACGGCCCTGTTCGATGGTCGGGTTGCTGTAAAGAACAAGATGGACGGTAAATCCGTCATTTTGCAGCCTAACGATATTGTCAGTCTTCAAAACGGAGAGTTGCTCGTATCGAAACTTGCAGACAGGGATGATTATCTGTGGATGGACGGCATTATCTCGGTGAGCGGAATACCGTTTCGTCAGTTGATGAGTAAGTTGGAGCGTAGCTATAATGTGAAGATAGATATTCAGCGCGAAACCATGCCTGTCATAAAATACAAGAGTTTGAAAATCCGGGTTTCGGATGGCATAGACCACGCATTGCAGATGTTACAGCTTGCGTCGGATTTCACTTTTGAACACGATGCTGCTGGCGATGTAATCATCATTAAATAAACCTAATTATCAACTCAAAATTTTTTAGAAGCCTATGACGTAAACCACAAGCTACCAACTTAAAACATTTACTTCCTGATATGAAAAACCGATGAGTGGGCTAACACTCATCGGCGTATAGTTCAACCAGGAATATTAACCGATTTCCAACCATTGAACCAAATTCAACAAATGTATGAATAAAAAGATTATTCAGCAAATTTGCTTGTCTTGTCTTTTCGTTCTTACTGCCATCTGCATCTCCGTTACCGAGGTGCAGGCACAGACGCAGAAGGTTTCCATCAAGATGGAAAACGTGCGTATGAAGCAGGTAATGACAGAGATTGAGAGGCAGACAAAATTTCTTTTCGGAATCAATGATGATGTAGATGTAGACAAACTCGTTACGGTAAATGTGACGAATCAGTCCTTGGAAGCAGCTCTCGACCAAATGGTCAAGGGGACGGACATCACCTATCAGATCAGTAGCTCCAACATCATTCTCTCCAAGAAACCGGCAGAGCGCCCAGTTAACATTTCCGGAACTATCCGCGATATCAACGGCATTCCGATCGTCGGAGCGACCATTGTTATCCGGGGCACCTCGGTCGGCATCAGCAGCGGTGCTGACGGTACCTTCTCGCTTCAGATACCCCCCCCCGTTTCCACCCGACAGTTGGAAGTCAGCTATTTGGGTTATGAGACATTGGAGGTCAATGTGGGCAACCGTACTTCTTTTGACTTTACGCTTCAGGAGTCGTCCGCCGAGATCGAGCAGGTCGTGGTCACTGCTCTTGGTATTAAGCGTTCGGAGAAGGCCGTAGCCTACAATGTTCAGCAGATCAAGGCCGAAGACATCACGACCGTCAAGGATGCCAACTTCATCAACTCGCTGACGGGTAAAGTGGCCGGTGTCACGATCAACGCCTCATCGTCGGGTGTCGGCGGTGCCTCGAAGGTCGTACTGCGCGGCAACAAGTCTATTTCGCAGTCTTCGAACGCCCTTTACGTTATCGACGGCATTCCGATGTACAACTTCGGCGGTGGCGGCGGTACGGAGTTCGATTCGCGCGGTGCGACGGAGTCCATCGCCGACATCAACCCCGAGGATATCGAGTCGATGTCGGTGCTGACGGGTGCTGCCGCGGCCGCGCTCTACGGTTCGGAAGCCGCGAACGGCGCTGTGATGATTACGACGAAAAAAGGCCAAGCCGGGACTCTGAAAGCTACGTTTTCGAGTAATATCGAATTTCTCGCACCTTTCATCCAGCCGGAATTTCAGAATCGCTACGGTACGGGTTTGAACGGCCAGCGCAGCGGCTCGAGCATTTACAGTTGGGGCGAGAAATTACGCCCTGAAGCCCGTTACGGTTATACTCCGGACGATTATTTCGAGACGGGACACGTTTATACGAATGCAGTTACGGTTTCTGGCGGTACGGACAAGAACCAGACCTACTTTTCGGCGGCTTCGGTCAATTCGGACGGGATTATCCCCAACAACGAGTACGACCGTTACAACTTCACGTTCCGCAACACTTCGTACTTTCTGAAAGACCGGCTCAAGCTCGATGCGAGCGCCAGCTACATCTATCAGAAAGACCAGAACATGACCAACCAGGGCGTTTATTCGAACCCGCTGGTTCCGGCCTACCTGTTCCCGCGGGGTGAGAATTTCGACCTTTACCGTCGCTTCGAGCGTTACAACGAAGGGACGAAACTCATGGAGCAATTCTGGAGTGCGGATATGGAAGGCGGTGATTTGCGCATGCAGAATCCCTACTGGATCAACTACCGCAACCTGCGCAATACGGACAAGAAGCGTTATATGCTGTCGTTCTCGGCCAGCTACGACATTCTTCCGTGGCTTAATGTTGCCGGACGTGTCCGCATTGATAATTCGAATTCGCTCTACACGCAAAAACTCTATGCCTCGTCGAACACCACGATTACGGAAGGCGGCAAAAACGGCCACTATACCGAAGCCCGTGCTTACGACACGCAGACCTACGCCGATCTGATGGTAAACATTAACAAGACTTTCGGCGAGGATTGGTCTCTGAACGCGAATATCGGCGCCTCGATCAACAATATCAAGACCGATGAGTTGTCATACCGTGGGCCGATTCAGGAGAACGGACTTCCCAACATATTCAATGTTTTCGATCTGGATGACACGAAAAAACGTGCCGAAAAGGTCGGCTGGCACGACCAGACGCAGTCGATTTTCGCCTCGGTCGAAGTAGGTTGGAAACAGATGCTTTACCTCACGGTGACGGGGCGTAACGACTGGGCTTCGCAACTGGCCAATTCGCCCGAGTCGTCGTTCTTCTATCCGTCAGTAGGCCTGTCTTGGGTGCCTTCTTCGACATGGGATCTGGGCAAGGCGTTCAGCTATCTGAAGATCCGTGGTTCGATCGCCTCGGTAGGTATGCCATTCCCGCGTCACCTGACGGTTCCGACCTACGAATACGACGCTACGAACAAAGTGTGGAAAGACAAGACGCACTATCCGATCGGCGACCTGAAGCCGGAGCGTACCATTACCTATGAGGTCGGTCTGGATGCCCGTCTGTGGCAGCATATCAACCTTTCGGCTTCGTGGTACCGGGCCGATACGAAAAACCAGACCTTCGACCCGTCGCTGCCGCCCTCGTCGTCCTATACGACCATCTACCTGCAAACCGGCCATGTCCGCAATACGGGCGTCGAGCTCTCCGTCGGGTACGACAACCAATGGCGTGACTTCCGCTGGACAACGAACTTCACTTATTCGTGGAACAAGAACGAAATCCGCGAACTTGCGGCTAATGCCGTAAACCCCGTGACGGGCGAATCGCTGAATCTTACCAAACTCGACATCAAGGGACTGGGCAAGGCTAAATATATCCTTAAAGAAGGCGGTACGTTGGGAGACCTTTATACGACATCCAATCTGCGGTATAATGAAAACGGCTATGTCGAGGTGGACAACGCTGGTAACTTACAGGTTACCGATGAGGGTGAGGATATCTATTTAGGTTCGGTGTTCCCGGATGCCAACCTCGCCTGGCGTAACGATTTCAGTTGGAAGGGCATCAATCTCGGCGTGCTGTTCACGGCCCGTCTGGGTGGTGTCTGCTACTCCGCGACGCAGGCCAATTTGGATCTGTACGGCGTTTCGGAGGCTTCGGCCGCGGCGCGCGATGCGGGCGGTGTTTTGATCAACGGCCGTGAGATGGTTGATGCGCAGAAGTGGTACCAAGCCATCGGCTCGCAGTCGGGTTTGCCGCAGTATTATCTCTATTCGGCGACGAATGTCCGCTTGCAGGAGTTGTCGCTGGGTTACACTTTCCCGCGCAAGTGGTTCCGCAATAAGCTGGGGCTTACCGTGTCGTTCGTAGGGCGCAATCTGTGGATGATTTACTGCAAAGCGCCGTTCGACCCCGAAGCCGTCGCTTCGACGGGGCTGAACTATCAGGGTATCGACTATTTCATGATGCCTTCGATGCGCAGTCTCGGTTTCAATGTCAAATTCCAATTCTAAAGCGCATAAATTATGAGAAAGATCAATATGAGATGGCAGTCGGTGTTGCTGTCGGTCGCGCTGCTCGGATTGGCCGCCTGCACCGGCGATTTCGAGGACATCAACCGCAATCCCAATCAGGTTACGGACGACCAGATGGATGCCCTGAATTATAAGACCGGAACGAAGTTCAAAGCTCTTCAAAGTCTTGTGATTCCGGTGCAGGAGCATATGTACCAGTTCAACGAATCGCTTTCGGGCGGGCCGTTCGGCGGTTACATCGGTGCTACGGTCGATACATGGCAGACCAAGTTCGAGACCTATAATCCCTCGGCCGACTGGCGCAAATGGCCTTTCGCCAACGTCATCACCGAGACCTATACCCCCTATAAGGGCATCATCAACGGCACGGAAGACGAGGTGGCCATCGCCTTCGCCAAATTGCTGCGAGTAGCCATCATGCACCGTGTGACCGATTCCTACGGCCCGATCCCTTACACGAAGCTGGAGAGCAACGAATCGGTCTACGTGGAGTACGACTCGCAGGAGGCGGTCTATACGAAGATGTTCGAAGAACTGGACGAGGCTATCGAGATACTGGGCCGCAATACGACGCTCCCGGCCGAAGCATGGAGCCGCTACGACGGCGTCTACTACGGCAATATCGCGCAGTGGCTCAAATATGCCAATTCGCTCAAGTTGCGCATGGCCATGCGTTTGTCGTATGTGAAGTCCGACGTCGCCCGTGCGAAGGCCGCCGAGGCTATTGCCGGGGGTGTTATCGAGGCTAATGCCGACAATGCGGCGATGCACGCCGCGGAGAACCGCACGACGCTCATCTACAACGACTGGGGCGACCACCGTGTCGGAGCCGACATCCTCTGCTACATGAACGGCTACAAAGACCCGCGTATGGAGAAGATGTTCCTTGCGAACGATGTCGGCGACTATGTGGGTATCCGTATCGGCATCGATGTGACGAGCAAGTCGCAGGCCATGTCGAAGTATTCGAATATGATCGTTGCGAGCGATACGCCCTATTTATGGTTCAATGCCGCGGAAGCGACCTTCCTGCATGCAGAGTACGAACTGCGCTGGGGATCGGCCGAGACGGCGAAGACGCTCTATGAGCAGGCTGTCCGACTTTCGTTCGAGGAGCGGGGAGCATCGGGGGCCGACGCCTATTTGGTCGACGCCACGAAGAAGCCTGCACCCTATACCGATCCGCTGGGCAACTACAGCGCATCTGCCCGGAGCGAAATCACCGTTCCGTGGGAAACGGCGACGGACGGCAGCGATACGGAGGCCGTTCAGGAGCGCAACCTCGAACGCATCATCGTGCAGAAATGGATCGCTATCTTCCCGTTGGGAGTCGAAGCATGGTCGGAACACCGCCGTACGGGGTATCCGAAACTGCTGCCTGTACCTACCGACAAATCGGGAGGTTCCGTCAATGTGGAACAGGGCGCACGCCGTCTGCCTTACCCTGTCGAGGAGTACCAGCAGAACAACGCCAACCTTCAGGCGGCCATTCAAACGCTCGGTGCAGAGCAACAGAACGGCGACCGTTCGGGCGACGTCATGGGAACCCGCGTATGGTGGGATTGCAAACCGTATAACAAGTAATCGCTATGAATATGAAACCAAACCGAATGATACGTTTCCTCGCTTTTTGCGCTGCCGTCGCAACGTTTGCGGCCTGCAACGACTGGACGGAGATGGAAACGGTGGACAGCAAGGTGGAAAAGCCCTGGGAGCAGGATCCGGCACTATGGGCCGAATACACCGCGGCGCTGAGGGCCTATAAACAGTCAGAACATTTCATTGTTTATGCCCGTCTGCACAACTCGCCCGAGAAAGCATCGAGTGAGCAGGATTTCATGCGCTGCCTCCCGGATTCGCTGGACATCGTGACGCTGACCAACGCCGATAACTTCTCGAAGTTCGACGCCGAGGATATGGACGTCATGCGCGAGAAGGGGACGAAAGTACTTTATCAGGTCGATTATGCCGCACGCGCGGAAGAGTTCGCCGATATGCAGGCGCTCGATGCCTATCTGGATCAGGTTGTCGCCGCCGTCGCCGCCAACGGCATGGACGGCTACTCGTTTACGACCAACCCGCTGGCGACGGATGCCACAGCCCGCATCGTCGAGAAACTTGCTGCGGCGAAATCCGAGGGCCAGCTCCTCGTCTTCGAGGGCAACCCGCTGTCGCTTGCGGCCGCCGACCGTCCCAAGGTCGATTTTATTGCCCTCGATACGGAGAAACTCGAAAATGTGCAGGAGGTGAAGCTCCAGGTGCTGAATGCCACGGGGTATGCCGGTATCGCGCCGGAGAAGCTGCTGCTGGCGGCCGAGATCAGCGCACCCCTGCTGGATGAGGATCGCACGGAGTTCGCGGCCGTCGATGAGATGTCGCGCCGCGTCATCGAATTCGGCCCGCTGGGCGGTCTGGCAGCTTACAACATTTCCGGAGATTACTATCATGCGGAGATGAACTACCAGACGATCCGTGGGGCGATCCAGACGTTAAATCCCGCTAAATAGTGAACGCCATGAAAAAATACGGAAAATATCTGATTGCAGCCGTCGCGGGGCTCGTGTTTTTCGCGGCCTGCGATAATTATGAGGCCGACGACCACAAGTTCGGAAACGCCGTTTATCTCGACGTCGCTGAAACGAACGAGGTGCAGCTTACAACCTTCGGCAACAATAAACCGACTTACGACTGCGCCTTGCAGGCGGAGCTGACCTATCCTGCGGGACAGGATGTGGCGGTGACGCTCACGGTCGACCCGTCGCTCGTCGGGACGTACAACGCCCGCTACGGTACGGAGTGGACGATGCTCGATGCCAAATACTATGAGTTGTCGGCCGAGAGTGTCACGATCGCCGCGGGAAAAACAACCTCGGATGTCGTGACCCTGCAATTCAAGGAGCTGATGGGCCAAGGCGAGGAACAGACGGGAGCGCTTCCTATCGACGAAACCTATCTCGTCCCCGTGCGCATCGGCCATGCTTCGATGGACGTGCTTCACGGTTCCGACGTCGCCTATTATGTCGTGAAACGATCCTCGGCCATCACCGTCGCAGCGCAGCTCACCGACAACTGGATCGAGTTCCCGACCCTCGACAAGTATTCGGAAAGCAGCAAGGCTTGGAACGGTCTGACGGCCGTGACCTACGAGGCCCTTATCTACCTCGACGATTTCGCGACGAGCACCGCTACGGGCAGCCCCGTCAACATCTCGTCCATCATGGGTGTCGAGCAGTATCTGCTGCTGCGTATCGGCGACACGAATTTCGAGCGTCAGCAGTTGCAGTTCGACGGATCGGGTGCCGGTTCGTCCTTCGGGAAGATTCCCGGGCGCGATGCGACGAAGAACCTCGAAAAGGGGCGCTGGTACCATGTCGCCTGCACATATGACCAAGCGGCGCGTACCGCACGCATCTATGTCGATGGCCAGATTCAGAGCGAAGCGACCGAGGTCGGCATCTCGGCGCAGAGCAAGAAGAACCAGATCAATCTGGCCATGCGGGCGCTCTACGACCTGTGGAATACGGCTCCCGACAACGAAAAACCGCAGTACGAGACCGACGACACGGGTTACAACAAGCTGGGCGAGGCTTACCAGTTCTTCCTCGGTCGCTCCTACGACGATTACCGTCCTCTGAACGGCAAGATCGCCGAGGCCCGCGTCTGGTCCGTGGCCCGCACGCCCGAGCAGATTTGGGAGAGCATGTATGAAATCGCCGACCCGGAAAACGACCCGACACTGCTCGGATACTGGAAATTCAACGAGGGGTCTGGCAATACCGTAAAGGACTATTCGATGTACGGCAACGACGGCATCGCCAAGTACGACATCATCTGGCCGCAGGGCATCGAGATTCCGAAACTTAACGAAACCAATGAGTAACCATGAAGACGATTTTTGATTTGCAAACAAGGGTGGTGACGCTTCTCTGCACGGCGGCACTCGCGGGCCTTACGGCCTGCGAGGCCGATCCCGTGATGCAGGAAAGCGGAAAATTGCCCGACAAAGGTTCCATCGAAGAGAACCATGTGATGTTGAGCAGCAGCAATTCCGTGGAAAATAGGGTCGATGTGCTGCTGACCGAAGGAGGGGTCATGATGAAGAATTTCTACTTGAGGCAGACGCAGCCGGCGGCAGCGGGATATTCGCTCGACGCATGGTGCGATGCATCTTTGCTCGACGACTACGATGCCGGAGATGAAATCGAACGCACGCTGCTGCCGGAGGCGAATTACGAGTTTCCCGACGGCAAGACGCTCGATATCTCGGCCGCAGCGCAGCGCTCGGAATTGAAACGTATCAAGTTCTCGGCAAGCGGACTTGCCGCCGGGGAATATGTACTGCCGCTCACGGTCGCTGCACAGGACGCACCGGACGCGGACAAGACACTTTACTACAACGTTTCGGTTCGCCAGCCCTATACGGACGCGGACGGCTATGCGCTGCACGACGGGCATGACCTGTTCTTCGTGTTCTACATCAACACGAACGATTTTCAGCCGCTGCTGGCGCAGGACTACATCATGCGGAAGAAACTGGCCCGCGGAACGACCGTGGCCTGGTACGATACCGTAGGCAACATCATCAACCTGCGCACCGTGGTGCTCGATTACGATGCGGCTACCGGCCGTGCGCTGCTGAACCTCGGAAACGACATGCGCTATGTCCTCGACCATGCCGTGAAATACATCCGTCCGCTGCAGGAGCACGGCCGCAAGGTCTGCATCTCAATCGAAGGCAGCGGGAAGGGACTCGGATTCTGCAACCTGACCGACGAACAGATCGTCGATTTCGTAGCACAGGTGAAAACCGTGGTCGAAGAGTTCGGTATCGACGGCATCAACCTGTGGGATCGCAGCGCCGGATACGGCAAGAAGGGGATGCCGGCCGTGAACACCACTTCTTACCCGAAACTCATCAAGGCACTGCGCGAGGCGCTCGGCTCGGAAAAACTGCTGACGGTCACGGTTTACGAGGAGCCGACCGCTACTTTCTGGGATACGAAGGCGACGGGCGGCATCGCCGTCGGAGACTATATCGACTACGCATGGTCGGGTTACAACAGCAACAGCGAGGCCCCGCAGCTGCTCGACCCGTGGCACCCCGAACTGGAATATGTTTCGGCCTATACGCAAAAGCCGATCGCCAACCTGCCCAAGGAGCGGTACGGCTGCGTCAACTTTCCCATATATTCAAGCTCGTCTATAGACGATGGCATAAATACCGAAACAGAGCAGGTACTTAATTCTGGCTTCTGTGACTGGGTTCCCAAGTATAGGCCGAACAACATCATTGTCTTCGACGATTTGCACAGCAATCTCCAGGACAGTTACGAAGCTTTTTGGGACAATATGTTTGCAACCTGTTGCACTTACATGGATCCGGAAAACAGGTATTTGCTCGGAAGCAGACAAGGATACGCCTATCTGTTGGATATGAACAGACTCTGGACATTATCCGAGGGTATTCAGAATTACGGCAAATGGAAGAAAGACTGGAATTGATAAAATGGCCGACAAAATACACCTGTGTTCTTCCCCTTTTATCCTCTCATGGCTCTTTAACCGGAGCAAACAAATTAACTAATTTTAATTTTAACCAACATGAAACAAAATTTCAAATTATTCGCAGCATTGGCAGCCAGTGCAGCGATGATGTTTTCCTGCCAGCAGGCAGAAGAACCGACGATGGACAAGGCGCAGGAGCCAGTCGTTAAGACACGCGCTTACGGAGACAAGACTCCGAAGGTCACCATTTATGTCGAAACCAACGACGTGAACCCGCTCAATGCCGGCGACTATCTGCTTTCCGACGGTTCGGCCTATGCCGACATCGTGGAGTTTTTCGCCGCCAATCTCAACAAGGAGACGGTCAACGGCGTAGTGCGTCCGACCCTCTATCTCAACGACAAGATGACCAATCTGCTCGAAAACGGCGGCGCCGCCACCTATGTAGCCGGCTTGCAGGCCAAGGGCATCAAAGTCGTGCTCACCATCCTGCCCAACTGGCAGAACATCGACTTCACGAGTCTGAACGACACGCAGGCCGACCAGCTCGCCACGATTCTCGCCTATGCCGTAAATAAGTACGGACTCGACGGTATCGGGTTCGACAACGAGTACGGCGGCACGGTGACCACTGTTTCCGGTTCGTTCGGCAATCTGATCACCAAACTGCGCGCCAAGCTGCCCGCCGGCAAGTTGATTACCCTCTTCCAGTACAATATCGGCTATAATCAGATCAATGCGACAGCCGGAGCCAAACTCGACTATGTCTATTCCAACTTCGGTTACAACACATATATCAGCACTCCCGGCGTAACCAAGGAGCGCTATGCACCGTTGTCGATCAATCTGGGCTCCATCGATAGCAATGTATCTTATTATGGGGATAGAGCCTATGATTTGACCGAGGCCGGTTACGGTTCGATTATGCACTTCAACCTGCGCACGAGAAATGACTCTGATCCGCTGCCGTTGTTCAACGCCATTGCCGACGGAGCATGGGGCGAAACCGTTACTTGCGAGAACGGCAATCGTCCGCAGGACTGGACGTTCGTCAGCAGCGGGTACACCATCACCTACGACGAGGCTACGGCCGAATAACTCCTCTGAAGGTGTATTGTTGGCCTGTTTAGAATCGGTCGAGCATCTGTAAGCGACCCGATTTCGACCCGCACATCTTTTGAGGTGTGCGGGTGTTTTTAACTTTCGGATAAAAAAGCCGTTCGAAGAATATTCGAACGGCAATAAGAAAATATCCGGATGTAAACGTTGACCGATTCAGAATGTGAGCATCTGTAAGCCTTTTTGACATCAAAAATTCACTTTTAATAAATCGTAACCGGTATTTTCTTTATGAAACGCATAAATTATAAATTTATTGTGGCAAAATCATGCTTTTCGGTTAAACCATAAATGAAATAGCATAAAATAAAAGCACGGACTTAACCTATTGACACCTGAGGAATGCTACAACCCGATGAACAGATAGGAGAGCCCGTGCTGTTTTTGCACGATTCTCCTATCATCCCGTCCATCTTGTCTTTGTAGCATTTTCAGGTGTCGATGACAGGATTCGACAGCTATTCGCTGTTCTACAAAGGTAAGAAAATTATCTCATAGATACAATATATGCAATTTAATTCATTGTAATAAACGACAAATATAGATGGACAAATTGTTGCATACCTCTTTGTTCCGAGCCATCTTAAAATCACTGAATCGCAAAGTTGTTTCTGAAAAAAGGCTGCAAACTTACTTTTTGAAATTTGCCCGCTGCGTTACAGCCCTTTGCGATGATACGGATTATCTGTCGGCATTACATACGTTGAATTATACGCAAATCCAGTTCCGGTTTCTGCTTTTTCGAATTCACGAACCTTCCATTTCGCCTCCGCCATATGTGCATCGGTTTATCGACATGGCTATCGAATTTATCCGCATGGAAAAAGAATTGTTGTATTATCGCCTCGAACATCCGCAGTATTTCATCTCCGGGTCCGCCCCTCAGTCGCCGCTCTATTGGTCGAAGGAGCATTCTGCGATCAGCGTTTCGGAAATTCTTTGCGGGCTCGATCGGATGACCCCGAAGCCTTTGCTGCTGGCCGACGGTACGGCCGCTCCGTTCAATCTGGTCGTTCGGGTCTTCGAGGATACGTTGCATGTCAAACTCGGCGATCCGACCGATGTCAAACGCCGTGTTCTGGAGCGCAAAAAGGATCGCACGAAATTTACCGAGGCATTGCTTTATTCCTTGAATAAGGAGGAATGATTTTTTCGACTTTTTATATCCGGGCGGATATCCGGATATGCTGTTTCGCATTTAAGAAATTCCCATCTTCGCACATGAAAACCGACCGAATAACCCGATATGCCCCGAACGATGAAGAACCCGGAAAAAGTTCCGTTTATCGGAATGCTCGAAACCTTTCTCGACCGACGATTGCTGTCCCCGGAGCAGGATGCTCTCGATGCAGCCTATGAGGATTACATCGATATGCTTCATAGTCTTACCGCTCGATCCCTCCGCCCGCCCCTCGACCTGTTGCACGAACTTGCCCGTCTCCAATCCCGCCTGATGCGGCTACAAGTGCGGATTGTTGAGAAGGAATCTCCGCAGGCGTCGCTGCTCGAATCGGCGCTTCTGCTGACGAATTTCGAAATCCGCCTGGTCTTCACCCGGCTTCGTTATCCGTCCATCGCCGATCCGGTCTCGGTCGAAGTCCCGAAATCCCCGCTTTATCTGTCGAAGGAGTTTACCCCGACGGATCTGATGGAACTGATCGCAGCGCTGCAAATCTCCGGAGCCGTGCGCCGCATCGACGGTTCTCCGGCCGATCTGCCGACGCTTGTCAATGTCTTGTCGAAGTCCTTCAATGTGCGGATCAACAATCCGGAGCAGTGTCGCCATGCCGTCATAAACCGCAAGTTGCGGCTGACACGTTTTCTGGATCTTCTGCGCAACCACCTGATCGAGTGCAGCCGCCGCTGACCCGGTTTCTGGATTTCCTGCGCAACAGCCTCGTGGAATACAGTCAGCACTGACGCAGCCGAAACCGCTTCGGTGCGGACAGGAGCGGTCAGTGGCGGACATCGACCCGGAGCCGTGGCGGGCAGGTGTATTTTCACCGCTTAAAATCCCTCTGCCATGCAACAAGAAGATGATTTGCGGGCCCTTGAAAGTATCGTGCAGTTCGCCCGCGCCCTCGGCGTATTTTTCCTTATTCTCCATATTTACTGGTTCTGCTACGGATGGCTGTCCGAGTGCGGGCTGACATGGACGGCTTTCGACCGCATCCTCCTGAGCATTCAGCGGACGACGTTGCTGTTCTCTCATCCCATAACGACCAAACTCAGCTGCCTCTTGTTCCTCGCCCTTGGCTGCTACGGAACCAAGAGCGTCCGTAACGGCAAGGTCGGCAGACGGCATATCGCCGGAGCCGTCAGCCTCGGCTTCCCGCTGTTCTTTCTGAACGGCCCGCTGCTGGAGCTGCCTGCCGGAACCGACTTTCGGGCATGGAGCTATATTGCGACCCTCGCTGTGGGATATCTCTGCCTGCTGGCCGCCGGGATCTGGCTGCGGCGCCTGATGAAACAGCCTCTTGCCGACGATCCGTTCAATGATGAAAACGAAAGTTTCCTTCAGGAAGAGCGTTGCCTCGGCAATGATTATTCGGTGAACCTTCCTACGCGTTATCGTTATAAATCCCAATGGCGGCAGGGATGGATCAATGTCATTAATCCGTTTCGTGCGACGCTGATTTTGGGAACTCCCGGCTCGGGCAAGAGCTACGCCGTGCTGAACAACTATATCAAACAGCACATCGAGAAAGGCTTCTCGATGCTCGTCTACGACTATAAGTTCGACGACCTTACCCGCATCGCCTATAACCATCTGCTGCATCATCTGGATAAATACACTGTCAAACCGAAGTTCTGCGTCATCAACTTCGACAATCCCCGCAAGTCGAACCGTTGCAATCCCATCGACGCCCGCTTCATGGACGACATTTCGGACGCCTATGAAAGCGCCTACGTCACGCTTCTGAACCTCAATAAGACGTGGGTCGATAAACAAGGTGATTTCTTCACCGATTCGGCCGTCATCCTGCTCGCGGCGATTATCTGGTACCTGAAAATCTACGACGGAGGTCGTTACTGCACCTTTCCCCATGCCATCGAGTTCCTGTGCCAGCCTCTCGAGAAGATTTTCCCGATCCTTTCGTCCTATCCGGAGTTGGAAAACTACCTTTCGCCGTTTGTCGACGCATGGAAAAGCAATGCGCAGGACCAGTTGCAGGGGCAGGTGGCATCGGTGAAGATTCCGCTTTCACGGATGATCTCCCCGCAGCTCTACTGGGTGCTCACCGGCGACGACTTCACCCTCGACATCAACAACCCCAAAGAGCCGAAGATCCTCTGTATGGGCAACAACCCCGACCGTCAGAGCATCTACGGCGCAGCGCTCGGGCTTTACAATTCACGTCTTATTCGGCTTATCAATAAAAAGGGGAAATTGAAATCGTCGCTCATCATCGACGAGCTCCCGACGATCTATGTCCGGGGACTGGACAACCTGATCGCCACGGCTCGTTCGAACAAGGTTTCCGTCTGCTTGGGCATTCAGGATTTTTCGCAGCTGGAGCGCGACTACGGGGAGAAGGAGGCGAAGGTCATCATCAACACCGTCGGCAACATCTTCTCCGGACAAGTCGTGGGCGATACGGCCCGCACCTTATCGGATCGCTTCGGCAAGATCGTCCAGCTGCGCGAATCGCATTCGGTGTCGAACGACAACGTCACGACCTCGACCAATACGCAGCTGGAAACGCTGATTCCGGCGTCGAAGATCTCCAACCTCACGCAGGGTATGTTCGTCGGGTCTGTGGCCGACAATTTCGACGAGCCCATCCCTCAAAAGATTTTCCATGCCGAAATCGTCATCGACAACGAAAAGGTCAAGGCCGAAACGGCGGTCTATGTTCCTATCCCGGATATCTCTTCATTCATCGGAGAAGACGGCGAGGATCACATGGGGGAAATTGTCAACGAGAACTACTACCGGGTCAAGGCCGATGTCATGGAGATCGTCCGCCGGGAGATCGCTCGCATCGAGGCCGACCCGGATCTCGCGAAACTTTTACCCAAGAAAAAGTAGACGGACATTTCCTATATCGAGGAGATAAATTTCGTGAAAGGTTCGATCCGGCCCTGAACGCTCGCCTGTTCGAGCGCGGACATGTATTCCTCTCGTCTCTCTACGGGAATAATCACCCAGTCGTACCCGCCCGATGCAAGCATCGTGTTCATCAGAAAACGCCCCACACGGCCGTTTCCATCCATATAAGGGTGGATATAGGTAAATACGAAATGTCCCAGCACAGCTCTCACCCGCGCATCCGGCTCCTCCGAGAGCAGTTCGAACAGCGTCGTCATGGCATCGCGGAGTGCATCGGGATTGAGCGGCGTATGCATGGAGTTGCGGATATATACCTGATGGGAGCGGTATCCGACAAGATCCGATGCCTTGATGATGCCTGCCGTGACACAGGGCATGAACATCTCGCTGTGCCACGTTGCGAGATCCCGGGCGACGACGGCCGCACCGTCGCCTCCGCCGAGAATCTCCGCGACGCTCTTCTTCACCTGCTGGAAAGCCTGCCAGTAACCCCGTGCCGCAAGGGCGTTCCGGACATCGGCATCTTCTCCGTCAGGCTTCCATGCACCGCTGCGGACCTTTTGGATCAACTCGTCGGTGACCCGGTAGCCCTCGATAGACAGGGAGTGGTAGGCATCCAGTTTGTAGCATGCCTCCATGCGCTCCAGATATCCGGCCGGGGAAAGACCGCTTTTTGCGCGTGTGAAATCCGCAAGAACCTGTTCGCGCATCTGCCGCCACATGAGCTTCAGGCGTGTGGCGTAAGGCGACGTCGCAACGGCGACCTCTACGACCTGCTCGAAGGGGTCTTCCTCCCGAACGTCGTATCCGATACGCTTCATCGTCGCGGCGATCTCGTCGGCGATATCCTTGCGGCCGATGTTGCGGAAAGCTCCGATGACCCGTCCTGCCCGGACGGTCTGCCCCGTGTCCACGAGGATTTTCAGAATCTCGGAACTGTCGCGCACGAGCGCCAGGGCCGTGCGCATGGTCGTGGCGTCGCTTTTGTAAATTGCAGGTGTCGCCGCGATGATCGCCTCGGCGAGCGGATAGAGGTTGAGCCGATAGGGATTGTCGGTGTCGATCCTCGACGGCAGAGCGGCTTCCAGATTGAAAAGCGAGGTCGGGGGCAGCAACTCCAGCGAGTTGTTGTTACCCTTTGGGGAGCGTATCAGTACCTGTTTCGGAACGGTCGTGGAACCGCTGTAAATCGCCAGCGACTGTTCGGCCGAGAGGCACCACTCCTTTCCGTAGCGCTCCGTGGCATAACGCAGGATGAAGTTCCAGAACGAAGCGTACCATGCCGTGCTGTCGCCCGGTACGGCCCGGGGATCAGTGACGATGTACCATCCCTTGATGACCGGCATCAGAAAGTGGTTTGCAAGTAATCTTTTCAAATGTGTGGGTGACAGTTCGCCGCTTTTGACGATCGTAAAATCGCCGCTCTGCTGTACCTGCTTGAGCGCTGCTAACGACGAAGCCAATAGTTCCGCAAGGGTTGCCATATTTCCAATATTATAATTTTACACGTTCTTTCTGGTGTTGTAAAACAAGTCTATTAACGTGTTGTAAAACACGTTTATTTTGCAAATATAGTGTAATCTTTTATCGAAACCTAAAAATCCAGAAATATTTACGAACCTGTATCTTATCTTTTTTTAGACCTCAAAACTACCTCGGTGCGGACTGGAGCGGACAGGGGCGGACATCGGCACCGTTCCGGATAGTACGCCTCTATTTTCGCGGCATGAACCTTTTGTTTCACTAAAAACATTTGCTTTATGCCCGAAGAAAATCAGAATCAGATTGTGAACCAAGCCCCCGAGCAGGCCGATCCCAACTACAAGGAAACGCTTCTGCTCTACAACGAGAAGAACGGCGCCGTAGAGGCGGTTTCCAAACTCGACAAACAGAACGACCGTTACAAGGTCACTACAACGCAACCGCTCACGGCCAACAAGCCGGCCTTTTACGACCTGCGCGATTACAGTGCTGCCGCGGCTTTCGTCAAGGGTTTCAAGTCCGTTGAAAGCAATCAGTCGTTCCGGTTTCTCAAGGTCGCTGCCGACAAGGCCAGCGATCTCGCTCAGAAGCTCATCAACCTCGTCAACAACCCGAAAGATCCGGAGGGACTCAAGGCACTGCACGAGCATACGATTACCTCTTACCAACTCGAAAAGGTCAAGTTCAATCCTTCGGACCTCAAACTTCAGGAGTTGAAGGAGATGGGCATCATCGTCACGCCTAAGGAGCTGGAAGCGATGAAACACGGCCTTCCGTGTACGGAACTGCATGACGTGAACCTCAAGATCGGCAATATGCCCATTGTCGGACAGTTCGCCCTGCATCCCTATAAGGATCAGAATGGCGACGTGCAGGTCGGCCTGACGGGCGCCCTTCCGCGCCCGGAGTTCGAGCGCGAGGAATACCGGATGATGTTCTCCACGAGCGAAAGAGAGCAGATGATGGCCGGAAAAACTCCCGACCGGCTGTACGAGCTTCCCAACCCGCATACGGGCGAGAAGGAGTGGTGCTTCGCCACACTGAATCCCGCGACGAACCGTCTTGTCACCATCCCGAAACGCGATGTTCCCGAACTGCGTTACTTCAACGGTGTGCGCATGGACGACACCCAGCAGAACGAATTGGCCCTGGGCGGCCGTGTCTTCGTCGAAGGCTGCGCCATGCGCGGCAGCGACATCACCTATTCGGGAAAAGTAGGCTTCGACGTGCTTTCGAACGAATATAAGATGACCGACTACAAGTTCAGCCGCCCCTATATCTCTCCGCAGCTCGACAAGCAGCTCGACGACCGTCAGCGCACGGCCCTGCTGAGTCCCGAAGGTCTGGACTGTTCGAAGGAGAAGGAACATCCCATTCTGGGCAAGAACGGCAAGGCGCTGAACTGCATCCTGCGCATCGACCCCCGCTCGAACAGCGTGGTCTACGATTTCTCGCAGCAGCGCCGTCAGGAGCAGGAAAAGCAGGAGTCGAAGCAGGAGCAGAAAGCCGAGACAGCGCAGGAGCAGGCTCCGGATCAGGGTCAGGGCCGCGGCCGCAAACGTTAATCTGCCCGTGCGATGGAAACCCCCGATGAAAAATGGTTCCGGGAACGCCTGCGGCATTTCCTCGAAGTGCGCCATCCCCCGCGTCAGTTCCACCGGGCGATGATCGAACGGCGCAGCCGTCTGGCCTTCGAAAGCTACGCACGGAGCGTTGAGTTAGGAGCCACTACCGATTCGGCAGTCCTTGCGGCCGACAAGGTGCTGTTCCGGGGCCTGCTCTTCTCGAAGTACGATACTGTCCACCTGATCCTTGCGACGGACTTTCCGGCCATCCCCGAGAACCAGCGGCAGGAGGTCGCGCTGAAGCTCACCCGCATCTGCGCCCCGATCTTCCGGGCATACGACCTGAAAGATGACTTCGCCGAGCGGCCGGAGTTCCGGCAGCTCAAAGAGGAGCTCCGCACCGGCATCCGCATCTGGATCGACGAGAACGGCGTCCCCGGTTACCGCAGTCCGGCGCGCAAGGAGCCTTCGCCCGTCCCGTATTCCCGACAGCCGCAATACCGAAAACGCAACAAGCGTAAATAGTTCATTCATTTAATTCCTTAATCACCTCATGAAAAAGATTCTTTTTGCTGCGGCCGCCATGGCTGCCGCCCTGTTCGCCTCGTGCGACAACGCCGACGAAACAATCGATCCCGTCATTCCCGAAGCTGCGGACGGCGCCCGGATCGCCATCACGCTCACCGGAGCTGATGATGCCGACACCCGCGCCTTCTTCGACTCTTCGGCTAAAGCCGAGACGTGGGAATCCTCGCTCTCTACGCTCTCGGTCTTCGCTTTCGATGATGCCGACAACCTTATCATCCGCCGGGACTTCACCTCGTCGGAGCTCGCGGCCAAGTCCGCGACCTTCTCGCTTCCGAAATCCGCCGCCGGCACCGAATGCTCGTTCTACGCCGTAGCGAACTACGACGCCTCGGCGGCCAAGACCAAGTCGGCCCTTACGGCCCTCGTGGAGAAGTCCGCCGCGGATTATAACGGCTCCTTCGCCGAAGTATCCTCGAAAGCCAAGCGTTCGGGGGGCTTCGTGATGTCGGGATCGACGACCAAGACTGTCGGGGCCGTGAACTCCACGACCAATGTCGGCATCACGCTCAAGCGTACTGTGGCGAAGATCGCTCTTCAGACGACCGTCGATGCGGCTTTCTCGGAGAAATACAGCGGTACGCTCTCGATCAATTCCGTCAAGCTCTCCAAAGCCGCCTCGCAGTCGCCCGTCATCGCAGGTACGCCGACGCCCGGTGCCATGACTTTCAGCCACACGCAGACTCCTGCTTCGGCTTCGGATAAGTATAACTCCTTGTTCTACACCTACGAAAACGGAACGCTTGCCGCCAGTAGCCGCGTACTGCTGGAGATCGAAGCGACATACGATATGGATGGCAGCAGTTCGACCACGGACGACCGTTCGGAGGTGACCTATTCGGTCGAGTTGACGGGTAAGGCCGCGGGCGAGATACTGCGCAACGGCTACTACCGCATCGCCGCCAATATCACGGGTCTCGTGGGGCAGGAGTGCGCCGTGTCGGTAACGGTCGCCGACTGGGAGACGCCCGTTACGCAGAGTGTCGAGCTGGGGGCATAGCCCTCTTGTTTTGACAGCTCCCGCCCTCCGGGACGGGGGCTGTTTTCAATTCCTTTTCAGATTTTTCCGACTATGAAAAAATATCTGTTGATATTTACTGCCGCCCTGTTTCTGTGGGGATGTATCGCCGAGGATCGGACAGCGTGTGCAAATCCCCGCGGAACCTTCGTCAGCCTGACGGTACGGCCCGAAAGGATGTTTTCCGTAACCCGTTCCGCGGATGAATACGCCATCCGCGACCTGAACTTCTACCTTTACGACGATAACGGCGAAGTCGTCCTGCACCGTTACCAGACCTCTGCGACACTGCGTTTCGAATGTCTGCCGGGCAACTACCGAATGCGCATCGCCGCCAATCTGAACCGTGATTTGGGCGAAAGTCCGACATCGGAAGATTTTACCGTTACGCATAGAGACACATACGACGCTCTGCCGATGGCGTGGGACGGCGACGTTACGATCCCGGCTTCGGGCGGTTCGCTGCCCACGGTCGAGGTACAGCGTGCCGTGGCGAAAATATCCTACGATATTACGGTTAAGCCCTCGGATATCGAGCTGCTTTCCGTGCAGCTGCTCTCCGTCCCGCGCACGGTGTCGATCTTCGACGTTGCGGCATCGCCGTCGGATGCCCCCGATGACTATACCGACTGTCCCGAAAGACGGGTTTCGGGACAACAGGCCGCAGGCGACTGTTATCTGCTGCCCAACATGCAGGGAACGGTACCCTCGATCACCGACCAGCGGGCTAAGAATGCAGACAATGCCCCCGAGAATGCTTCGTACCTGCTGATCCGGGCCAAGCGCGGCGACAAGATACTGACCTACACGATCTATCTCGGCGAGAACAATACCTCGGATTTCAACGTCCGGGCGAATGTGCATTACCGGTTCGACATCTCGATTTTGGGTGATAATGAAGTAGACACCCGTATATCGTCTTACACCCTTCGGGTATGGGACGATTTCGACGATTATAACTACGGCGGCTACTGCCTGTTGGACGGCACGCGCTATCTGCATGTCGAGGTGGAATGCAGCGACGGCACAGCCCCGAGCCGCGGACGTTTGGAGCTGCTGTCCGGCGACCTGAGCGGGTTCACCTTCGATTACGGCAATAGCGGAGCGGTCCATGATTTCGATCTGTACGACATGATGGGCGACAACACCTATGAAATGGAGTATTACATGCCGGGGTACACGGAGGAAAACTCTTTACTGGCTTACCGTATCACGCTGACCGACGCCTATGGATTTTCGCAGACGTATGATTTCGAACACCGCATGGCCAATGCCGCAATTATTCACACCGAAGGCGGCGGGGATATTATCGTTGAAGGAGAACTTCACCACGAGCGGAAAGCGGAAGGCATGGGCGAACGCATTACGGTCCTTTGCATGGAAGCCTGCGCCCTGACCGCAGAACCCGCCGCAGGCTACACGTTCGACGGCTGGTATCAGGATGCGGGATATGACTACAAGATTACGGACGAACCATCTTACGTGTTCATTCCCTCTGCTCCCTTACGGCATGTCTACGCACTTTTCCTGCCCGGTGAAATACAGCTCGACGCACGCAATACCGCCAACAGCTACATCGCCCCGCAGCTGCTCTGCGACTACTCGTTCGATGCGACGGTGCAGGGCAACGGCTGCGCGACACTGGGTATCACGCCGCAGCCCCTTTCGGGAGCCTATGCGCGTCTGATCTGGGAGAGCGGCACGCAGGCCAACAGCATCATCGCGTCGTTGAGCTACGACGGTCGCAGAATCAGCTTCCGCACCGGAAGCCGACAGGGAAACGCCCTTATCGGGCTGTTCGACGCCTGGGGCAACTGCATTTGGTCATGGCACATCTGGGTTGCGAGCTACAATCCCGACAGCTCCGCGCAGACCTACGCATCCGGAGCCGTATTCATGGACCGCAACCTCGGGGCTATCGGAACCGACTACACGCAGAGCACAGCCTGCGGACTGTACTATCAGTGGGGGCGCAAAGACCCGTTCCCGTATCCGGCATCCTTCTCGTCGAATCGTCCGGCGCCGTTCGTCTATCACGACCGCTTCAGGTACGAGGTAATCCACCCCGAAAACAGCGATCCGGCAGATGTTATGACGGTGGACTGGGCCGTGAAGAACCCCACCTCCTTCATCCATAAAGCCGACTACGACGTGGAAGAGCCTGAAGAGGACGTGCTCGACTGGCTCCTGCGCCCCCATCACAACCTCTGGGGCAACACGACCCGACAGGGAACCGACATCAGCGAGGTCTGTCGAAAGACCATCTACGATCCCTGCCCTCCGGGATGGAGAGTTCCCGACGCCTGCGATTTCGAGGGCATAGAACCGGTACGCAAGCTGTTGCCCTACTACGTGGAGATCATCTACGACGACACGCGCACAGCCCGTTATCCGGCGGGCGGAACGCTCTGTGGTGACAATTACTCCGATGTCGGAGCATACGGACAGGTCTACACCAATACGCCGTATTTTTGGAATTTCGACAAAGGACCCGCCTTTTTCGACGGCGTATCCTGCACCTCGATCTACCTGATGACCGACATGCGGACGACGAAGGAGTTCCGATACCAGGCCAATGCCGTGCGCTGCATCCGGGAATAGAAATTCGATAGAATCAGAACCATGAAAAAGATACTTTATACTGCTGTCTGCATGCTGCTTTTTTGCTCTGCCTGTTCGGACTCGGACATCGAGCCTAATCCGTCAAGGCAGGCCAAGCGGCACGTAACCCTGACGTTCAGTCCCGTTCAGATCAGCACCCGCACGTCCGCAGACGAAACCCGCATCGACGACATCAACCTATACCTCTTTCCCACCAGCGGCGACACGGCCCGGCATCTGTACCTCTCATCGCAGCGCAGTGTGGTGCTGGAGCTTCCCGAAGGCGACTACGCACTTTACGCCGTCGCCAACGCGGGGGCCGACATGGGCGGGCAGACGCAGGAGTACGTTCGGTCGCTGCGCTTCGAACAAGCTCCCGATGCACTCGCCGACGGGCCGCTTCCCATGTCCGCGGAGCAGACCGTTTCCGTGTGCGGGGATATGCACATCGACGTTACGCTCGTACGTGCCGTGGCGAAGATCGATTTCAGCTGCACCGTAGCCGCGGAGTTCGCCCCCAAGCTGCAAATTAAGTCCGTGCGGATATGCAACGCCCCGTGCAGCATGTCGCTCTTTGCCCCAAGCCATGCCACGACATCCGGCGATGTGGCCGACACGACTCCGGATGCAGCTCCCGGGCAGACTTTCAGCGCTTCGTATTACCTGCTGGAAAACCGGCAGGGAACGGTCGCGGGCATCGGGGCGCAGGAGGGTAAAAACCAGACCGTCGCACCGGAAGAAGCGACCTATATCTACATCGAGGGCGAGGCCGACGGTGTGAAAGTCGCATACCGCATCTATCCGGGCGAGAACAACACCACGGACTTCAACATCGTCCGCAACCGTGTTTACAATATCGACGCCCGCATCCTCGGCATGAACACCGTGGACTGGCGCGTATCGACGGCCGAAGTCGTCGTCACGCCCCTTGCCGAGCGTTACGCACCCGGCGCATCCGCTGCGGCGACGCTGGAGCTCGTGTCCACGAACGACGCCGACAATGAATTTTATCTTACTTACCTCCTCGACGCAGGACAGGGCACGGTCGCCATCGACGGCGAGCGCCGCACGGCGGGCACGCCTTATCCGCTGCTCTGCGGCAACGGCACGGCGATAGCCGAGATTGTCTATACGCAGGACACACCCGGCGACGTGCGCCTGCGACTGGTCGTCACCGACCGATACGGCTTCAGCATAGAGCGCGAGCTGACGACGGTTTACAAAAATCCGGAACTGAACGTAACCTTTACGCAGGAGGGCTATGAGTTGGCAGCGATGGACAGGGCTTATGTCACTTTCACTGTGACGCAGCCCGGATATACGGGCCGGTATAAGGCCCATTTGAGCGGTGAGGGCCTGACGTTCTTTCAAGGGCATTACAGCGCGGATATTCCGACGACCGAATTGACGCTCTACGAGGGTAACGGCACTTATGAACTTCGGCTCAAACCCGAAGCCGTAGGCGAAATTCCTTTTACCGTCACGATCACCGACGAGCAGGGGAACAGTACCTCTTTCGAATCTTCGGTGAAAGGGATAAAAACCGTCGCGGATTTCACGCTCGATTTCACACGGTCGGCCGGAGCGCTCTATATCACGATGGAATCCTCCTATCCGGTCAGCGAGGATCTGACGCTGACGGTCACCGCCACCGTGAAGATCGTCTATTCGGGAGGTTATACGACCACACGCGATTATACGTTCGACGTCTCTTTCGAAGCCGAGCGCTCACGGGGTACGGGCTATGTCTATCTCGACCTGCAAGGCCGCTACGATATTTCCATCGAGAAATACACGATGACATCCGACACTCCGGTCTCGCGGAACGGAATGGTCGAATATAAACTGCAATAACTCTCGAACAGAAAATACGACGATGAAAAAGCAACGGATATTCATCACGACGGTCTTGTTGTTCGTAGCACTGTGGGGCAGTCCCCACGGTGCTGCGGCGCAGATCTTCGCCGTGAGGGCCGATGCCCTCGCGGCTCTTACCGGAACGCTCCACCTCGGAGGGGAAGTCTCGGTCGCGGACAAATGGTCGGTCGAAGCCTCCGGATACTGGAACCCCGTGAAAAGTTCGTCGCTCTCGATGAACTTCCACGCCGTACAGATCAGCGGTCGCTATTGGCTCTACGAATCCTTCGTGGGGCATTTCGTCGGCGGGCAGCTCTCTTATGTCGGTTACGATCTGGGCAGCCGCACGCGCCGCTACGACGGCCGGGCATACGGCATAGGTTTCAGCTACGGCCATGCGTGGATGCTCTCCAAGCGCTGGTTCGTAACCCTCGAGGCCGGCATAGGACTGTACCGCACGAAGGATACGCGCCGCGACCCCACGGTCGGGGATTGGGACGACGAGTATATCTACCATTACCGCCGCTGGACACTCGCGCCCTCGCGGCTGGAGGTGTCGTTCTCTTATCTCTTTTAGCCATGAAGCAATACAAGAAACTATTGCAGGCGGGCGTGCTGTCGATCATGCTCGGGTCGATGTTCGGCTGTTCGGTGGCGGGGCGGCTTCAGCGGCGGCAGACGACAGCTTCGCTCTCGCAGCTGACCCGTGCCGAACGGCAGCAGCGACAGGCGGATTACCGTCCGCAGGTCATGAAGCTCCAACGCGACAGCAATACCTTCTATCTCGCCCCGATCGATACGCTTGCAGACGGCGAGCGCGTGATGTCACTGCAAATCGAACAGGTAACGGTCGTGGCGAAGATGCGGTCTATTCCCGAGCGCAACGGTCGTGTCGTGTTGGATTTCATCGTAACGCTTCCCAAACAGTTGTTGGGCAGGAGCCGCAGCGTCGTGATTACTCCCGTTCTGCACAAACCCGACGAATCGGTGCCGCTCGAAGATCTGGTAATCCGCGGCGGGCGTTTCTCGCTCTTGCAGGAGCGCGACTATTGGCAGTACGAAACCTATGTCGACCGCTTCCGGCCCGACACCGTAGGGCGCGAGGCGGCCTTTAACCGCTTCGTGAAGTTTCCCTATCCGAAGGATGCACGCCTCGACTCACTCGTCGAAAGCCGCAATGCCGTTACTTACTATTATTCACAAGAGGTGAAGACCGATGAAACCTCGAAAAAGATGCTCATTACGCTTCAGGGGCAGGTCTTGGCCGTGGATGACAGCGCCTACCGTCTGCCGCCGTCCGATACGTTGAGTTACATCGTATCGTCGATGCTCTCCTTCGTCGATACCATGCCGCACTATCGGATCAAGGTGATCGACAAGTATGTGACGGTACAGGATCGCAACTACATTCAGTTCTTCGTGGGCGATACGCGCGTGGTCGATACATTGGGTGACAACCGGCGGCAACTGGACAAGATTACCAATCTGATGCGGCAGATCGTCGAGCAGGAAGAGTTCTTTGTCGATACCATCACGCTTACGGCCGCTTCGTCCCCCGAGGGGCGTTATGCCTTTAACGACCAGCTGTCGCGGGGGCGTGCCGAGGCTCTGAAGCAGTACCTTGTAAAACGTTATGGACGTGGGATCGACATACTGCTGACCGTGCGGTGGATTGCCGAAGACTGGTCGGAGTTGACGCAGCGTATCCGCACGGACAAAAGCATTGAAAACCGCGAGGCGATTCTTGTGATAATTGCATCAGAAAAGAATCCCGACCGGAGGGAACAAGCCATCCGGCAGCGCTTCCCGAAAGACTATGCCTATATCCGCTCGATGATCTATCCGCAGCTTCGGGCCGTACACTTCCGCTACAACCTGCGCCGCAAGGGAATGGTCAAGGACACGATCCATACTACGGAATTGGATACGACCTATATGCGGGGAGTAGAATTGTTGCAGAGACGCAAATATGCCCGGGCGCTATATATTCTCAACGACTATAACGACCGCAACACGGTCGTGGCGCATCTCTCGCTGGATCACAACGAGCGGGCGCTGGAACTATTGGCCTTGATGCCCAAGGATGCCGTCGCGGAGTATCTGAAAGCCATCGCCTGCTCCCGGTTGGGACGTAAAACTGAGGGACGGGAGCATTTTCTCGAAGCCTGCCGATTGGACGAGCGCATGGAGTACCGGGGAAACCTCGATCCGGAAATCGCTGAACTCTTAAAACAATAAGTTATTATGAAAAAACAGAAAATCAAATATGCGGTTCTGTATTACATCCTTGCCTTGATCTGGGGTATATTCATAGTTTCGCTTTTCATGGGTTGCAACGTCTACGAAAAGGAGACCGTGGAGATTATCCGATGCCCGATAATCGAAGCCGACACCATCGAAATACCGGATTGGACTCCAATCGAATAATACGGAAAAAGCGGCAGCAACTCAGAATTGCTGCCGCTTTTAATAGAACGATCTGTTCAAACTTCTATTCGCAAAATTGGTTACTTTCGGAAAAACACCAATGAGGTTTTTTATCTGTTATTATACCTAACTCAATCTCCGTCGTATATCGGATATTGGCGGGATCTTGCAAAGCATACAATTTTTCTTCTATGAGATGGAAATCGCCGAAAATAGCATCGCAATAATAACAGCCGTGCGACAGGTAACTGTCGGCAACCGTCCGGCTATACCGTCTTTTTAGTGATCCTACCTTGAGTTGTCGCCCATTGTCCGTTTGTAAAAAATCTTGTACCGCGGCATAGACGCTTGGATGCTTATCTATATCATGATCGTCCCACGAAGACCTCTCAATATCGAAATCACGGTTACAGATGCTCTTCAGGCTTGGCTCGACCGTATAACAGTATTGCAGCTTCCCACATTTCCAGCATTTCATTTCGAAGAAGATGATGGTAATCTTCTGCTTGGGAGCCAATCTGGTATGCTCGCAAAATTTCAACTTACGCGCCAATAAATTACTTATCAATGCTTTTAACGGCATTTGAACTTTCCCTACTTGGGCAAGTATGTTTGAATTTTCGTCCTTGAATATTTTGAACGCAGGAGTCTCCTTGTCTGCAACCAAAGTTTTGTCATAATCCAACATTTCTTTGGGTGCTATGCGGAAAAGCCAACAACCTCTTACATTCGATGCCTTATACCGCTCCTGTCTGAGGCAGGTTTCTTCATAAGTCTGCCGACTCCATTGAACCTCGAAAGCGATCCTTTTACCTCCCTGTACAGCCAAAACATCCGCTCTCCAATCTGCTTCGGAAAACTCGGGGATGGCATTCCATCCTTGTTCCCGACAAGCCTCCATGATAGCGACTTTCGCTTTGAGATGCTCTGCAGACTCGGGGTTCCAATCGCATGGATTTGCAGATTTCAAATGAACGAAATGTTTCAACCCTCTATTGCTCGTTCTCAAAAAGCCCTCTTGTCCGCAACACGGCAGTGTCAAGACGATTTCTTTGGCCTTAAGACGGGTTTTCAAAGCACTCCATTCTTCGTCATTCAGATCGATGGAAACAATTTCTCTGTCTTCTATATAAGCACGTAAAGGCATCTGTTGGGATGTATAAGAATTATTAATGACCTCAAGTATATTGGTTAAATATAGTCAATCCGAACGAAACGAACAAGCCTTGCGGAACGAATCATAGGCTTAAAATATTTTAACGCATATTTTTCCGCCTTTCCGTCCAGCAAGATAGCCGCTGTAAGCGACACGTCAAGGCAATGCCTTGCCTTTGTCGCTTACGGCGGCTATTCGTCTCTTGCTGTCCGGGCGTTCCGGACAGTCTAAATATCATTTCTTATGGAATTGCTCACAAAAGAGATCATCTCGAAATTCGAGAGTCATCCCATCGGCTCGCAAGATGGAAAAGGATTGGAGGCCGAAGTCCTCGTCAAATACTTCAATCCCTGCGGTGCGGGAACATGGCTCATCACCGAAGCCGAACGCGAAGGCGACGACTGGCGGCTATTCGGTTACTGCTACATATACGAATGGGAATGGAGCTACCTGATGCTTTCAGACCTCCAGAACCTTCGTTTGCCGTTCGGCCTTACAATCGAACGCGACATTTATACGAATGGGAAATACGTCAAAGATTTCATTTCACACGAATAGATATGAGAAGCATAGAGGAAAAACTCCGGCAGAGCAGAACTGCCGGAACTGAACAAATAGATTTTCCGACGCTGGAAGCCCAAAGAAAAGCCCTTTTGAAACGGATCGTCGACGGAGACGTTTTTACGCTGGACGACATCAATAAATGTCGCTTACTGATTATGCAGGAGTATCCTGAATACGAACGGCCGATAACGGCGCGTTCGGGAATACTCTTCGCGGCAGAGGCCATTCGAAAATCATTCGGACACAAATATTATCTGCCGCTGTACAAATATCCGATCAGGATCGATTTCGGAACGCAGAACGGGCGGATATGCGTCGTGCATCCCAGCAACTTTATCGAATACGAAGACGAAGACGGGCAGGAGGTATGACCTCCCGCCCGTTCGTCATCTGAGAGCTCTGACGTAGTGGCTCTCCAACAGTTTATAGATCGCTGACTGGGGATAAAGAATCTTGCCGCCGATGGAAGTATAAGGTATCTGGCGGTTGTCGCGGTAATTCTGCAAGGAACGCTTGCTCAGACTGAAAAGACTGCAAACTTCCTCACTGGTGAGGTAGACCTCGCTTCCGATTGCCGGACGATGTGTATCAATCAAAATATCTACGGCTTGGATCGCACGGATGATATTGCGGCGCAGCTCTTTGAATTCACTGCTGTCGCGGGTAATAATATCTTCGGACATGGTTCTATTCAGCTTTTATCAGGTTCTTTTCCAGAAGACGGCGGACATCCTCTTCCCTGAATACGACTTTGTTTCCGATAGCTGTGTAGGGTATGATACCGCAAGACCGATAATATTGCAACGCACGTTTGGTAATACTCAAAGCCTTGCAAACATCATCCGTAGTCAGCCAGCGGACGGTCGGGGATTTTTCTGTGAGAGCTTGCAAGGCGGACACTCGTTCCAACAATCGCTGGACATGCGCCTGAAGATCGGCATAGGCGCTCGTTTCAATCAGGATACAGTTCATAAGAAATAAATTTAAGTGTGTTAAACATGAATCCTGCAAGTTAATAGCACCCGAAACATTCTGCACCCGATGTCCGATACTGACCGCTCCAGTCCGCAACAGACAGAAAGTCAGCAAATAGTCATTTGATTTTTTACAAAAAATTGCGTATATTTGTCGTAGAGTCTTTGACTTGATGAAGATTGAACGTAGAAATGAGGAACCTGCGTTACTAAATCATTACCTATAAATAATCATCGCCGTAACTTGTTAAGTTACAGCGACGATATTAAAATCCCCGGAACCAAATAGAAAAGCCGTATTTTTCATCCGAGAAATCAATCTCTGATGTCATCAAGATTTGCAACAATATGTCTCGCTTGATATACTCAAAAATATCTTTGTTTTCAGCAACCTGATAATTGACAGGATATATTGTTAAGAATAAATACTTATTGGATAATTGTTTCTTAACTTCATTCAGAAAGAAACTCTTTCCGTCCCCAAATCGTGCAGACAGAATACCTCGACAATTATTATTAAGATATTCAGAAAAAGTCGTGACTTCGGAATCTATCGGAATAATATCGTTCATAATGTTTGAGTTAAGAGTTTCTCAAAATTACAATATTTCCTTTACAGATACAAAAGCAACACAACATTCTTAAAAGGAGAGAGCAGGGGAGAGGAAAGAAATTTCCTCTTTTTTTCTGAACCGAGGTTGGGGTCGGTTGCAGAGAAATCCAATAAATGAATACGCTTAATTCTCTATCAACTAATAATATAATTGCTTATGATTGACACGAGTTAAATGCTTTATGTAGCACAAGGAATGAATTTTTATCTAACAAATTAAGAATCTGCAAATTACAAACAATTTACAAGCAAGAAAATGTGATACAGAGTGTGTTACAGACCGATTTTTAAGGTATAAAACAGCTATCTAAACGTTCGTAAGCTGCTGATTATTTGCGGATTGCGGAAATAGCTCAGTTGGTAGAGCGCAACCTTGCCAAGGTTGAGGTCGCGGGTCCGAGTCCCGTTTTCCGCTCAAAAAATCAGCAACTTACAGAAATGAGGTTGCTGATTTTTTGTTTACATAGGGTAGAAAAAGAGGGCTGAAACAGCCTTTTCACGGCCTTGCCTCTCCATTAAACTCTCCATTGGAAATGTGTTTTTTCTCCTGTATCTAATGATGCAAAACAATGACTTTCAGAGTAATACTCCGCAAGGACGTAATCTACAAGAACAACACCAGCCCTTTATGCCTGCTTTTCTTCCATGATAACCGCAAGAAATCGGTTGGTTTGGGTGTTTCCGTAGTCCGTTCCTGCTGGGATGCACAAGCACAAAAGGTAACGGACGACTGCCCTGACAGGGACGATATTCAGTTTCAGATAACAGCCAAAATCAAAGAGTACGAGAAGAAGATTAAGAAACTGGAAGCCCTCGAAATCCCTGTAACCTTTGAAGCGCTGTTTGAGACCATTGGTAAGCGTATGGATTGTACGGTAGGCTATTATTTCAGACAGATAATCGACAGATTGGAAAAGGTCGAAAAGTATGGTTCCGCCAGCAAACACAAGGTAACACTTGCCCTTATGTCGCAATTCCGCTCGGTCAATATGCGTTTTGATGAATTGGATTTGACGTGTTTAAGGGAGTTTGAAATCTTCTTGAGTCAAAAGGGTAATGTAAACAACAGCTGCAATTATGCAGCATTCCAATACTGACAGTTGTATCTTATTGAAATTCTACATCAAACCACAACAAAATCGAATGCACTGCAAAATCTGCTAAAGTTGTATCTTATTGAAATTCTACATCAAACCACAACAGGGTCTGTGGCTATTCATCCGGCCGCAGAGTTGTATCTTATTGAAATTCTACATCAAACCACAACGACCACATTGATTGGAACGAAAACACGACGTTGTATCTTATTGAAATTCTACATCAAACCACAACAAGCATTTTGGACGCTCGTTTCGTCTATAAGTTGTATCTTATTGAAATTCTACATCAAACCACAACTATGGCGGACAATTACCGTTTGATGCGTTGTTGTATCTTATTGAAATTCTACATCAAACCACAACGCTGGCGCTGCCTATGTTGGTCGCAAGGCTGTTGTATCTTATTGAAATTCTACATCAAACCACAACAAAATGTCGAACGTGAAATTGCCTATATTTGTTGTATCTTATTGAAATTCTACATCAAACCACAACAAAATGTCGAACGTGAAATTGCCTATATTTGTTGTATCTTATTGAAATTCTACATCAAACCACAACTTCGCTCCCGGCGATTCTACTGCTATTGCGTTGTATCTTATTGAAATTCTACATCAAACCACAACAAAAGCAAATGATGCGTTTCTCTGCGTCTGTTGTATCTTATTGAAATTCTACATCAAACCACAACTACACCCGCCGCAGCATGTTTGGGAAGAAAGTTGTATCTTATTGAAATTCTACATCAAACCACAACAAAAAGGCATCTCCCTCGTCCCAACATATGGTTGTATCTTATTGAAATTCTACATCAAACCACAACTTCGTCGGCAGTGTTCGGATTTTTGTTGTGTTGTATCTTATTGAAATTCTACATCAAACCACAACTAGAACCGAGATGATGACGATCGGCACCGAGTTGTATCTTATTGAAATTCTACATCAAACCACAACTCATCGGAGATAGTCTTCGACGAAGTAGTGTTGTATCTTATTGAAATTCTACATCAAACCACAACATAGCTTCGATCGGTTTTTTCTCTTCTGCGTTGTATCTTATTGAAATTCTACATCAAACCACAACCCCGCCTCTGCTCCTCCTGTTTCGCCTTGTGTTGTATCTTATTGAAATTCTACATCAAACCACAACGTATGGACAAGACAACAACTAACTAACAAGTTGTATCTTATTGAAATTCTACATCAAACCACAACCTATGGACGACAAAGAGTGCCTCAGAAATGTTGTATCTTATTGAAATTCTACATCAAACCACAACGAAGACGGCACCATTCAACATCAGAACGTGTTGTATCTTATTGAAATTCTACATCAAACCACAACAGTAGAGTTGTGGATAAAAACAAAAACAAAGTTGTATCTTATTGAAATTCTACATCAAACCACAACTTCATCGCCGGTCATCTTCCTCGACATACGGTTGTATCTTATTGAAATTCTACATCAAACCACAACTCTTCGGGTGGAATAGCTGTTGGGGCTACTGTTGTATCTTATTGAAATTCTACATCAAACCACAACGATTAATTCAGAATTGAGATATAACCTAAAGTTGTATCTTATTGAAATTCTACATCAAACCACAACGACGATTTGATCCTCGATGTTCTTGAGTAGTTGTATCTTATTGAAATTCTACATCAAACCACAACCAGCTTGTAGACGTCATTCTTCCATCGACGTTGTATCTTATTGAAATTCTACATCAAACCACAACGCATTCTTTTTCCAGTTTATCGAGTGCTTGTTGTATCTTATTGAAATTCTACATCAAACCACAACTTGCTCTCCGGCCTCTCGGCCGCTCTGCTGTTGTATCTTATTGAAATTCTACATCAAACCACAACTCCGGCACAAAGCCGCCGTTTTTCCGATTTGTTGTATCTTATTGAAATTCTACATCAAACCACAACGAGGAGCCACGTCTGAGTGTTTGTGGGTCCGTTGTATCTTATTGAAATTCTACATCAAACCACAACAGGCGTCTCATCGTTGGGAAGATTTTTGTAGTTGTATCTTATTGAAATTCTACATCAAACCACAACTAGCCCGCAGCCGGCAAAAAAATCGACTTCGTTGTATCTTATTGAAATTCTACATCAAACCACAACCGCAACCGCTTATGTCGCCTGCGTCGCAGGTTGTATCTTATTGAAATTCTACATCAAACCACAACTCGTCCGGCATGTTCCTGGTCCGCATCCCGGTTGTATCTTATTGAAATTCTACATCAAACCACAACGTCGGGCCTCATATTGATTGATAAAGTGTTACTTACGGGCTGTCTGCCACTATAAAAATACGATCGAGTGTTCCGACGAAGCCAGTTTGATGCATTTTCCGTATTTCAAAGAACGAAAATAACGATTTATCAGAAAAATTCCAATTGTTGCGGAATTTCCGGTTTTGCTCGTTCGCTTTTACCCCAAAAATTTAATATGTCTCCATACTGTTTGTCCGTTACAGCAAGAATACTTGTAAATCCTGTCGGAGGCATCGATCGTCGAACCCGCTTAATGTGAACCTGCATATTCTCCTTCGATGCACAATGGCGCACATAGACTGAATACTGCATCATTGTGAAACCATCTTTTTCCAACGCCTTGCGAAATTGCACCGCATGACGTCGTTCCGTTTTTGTATTGGTTGGCAAATCAAAAAAGACAAACAACCACATGATTCGATAAGCATTCAAGCGTACTTCTGACATTCGACTACTCCAATAAAGGATATGCAATCTTTTTTTGGGTTCCAGCAAAGCATTTAGCCAGGGAAGAGGCTGAAAACATAAGTCCTACTTCGAGAGGTCGCACAACCTTGTCGAAACGAGTATCGACAAACAGGAGCCGCAACAGTTCGCCTTTCACCTTTTTGGTCAGTTGTGTATTCCCGTTCCTGTAAAGTTGGTAGACCAATTCGTCGACATACGGTCGATAGGGTTCCATTACGTCATCGGCCAGCGGAAAGGAGTTGTAACGATTCCGATGGAAGATCCCGAATGCTGGGAACAGTCCGGAGCCCATGATCGCACGGGCCACGGCGGCTCGCAGGATCGTATAGCCGTAATTGAGCAGGTTGTTGGGCGGCGAACCTTCGCGGGAACGGTAAAATTCGGCACCGAACAGTTCTGACCAGTAGATTCTCGCTGCTATGCCCTCCCGGTTGTCGGCGTCGGCGCTCTTGACATTCATGTAGCAGGGTTTCAGTTTGTCTCCGTCATACCCCAGCTTCCGCAGCAAGGCAGCCTGGTTGCGGATTTTGGTCTCGACGATCTGTTTCCAAAGGCCCTTCTTCAGCGGTTCGGATGCAGCGATCTGCATCCGATAATGTTCACCTTGCGTTCTGTTTGAATCCAAATTCATCAACAAGGCGTTCGGCATTCGGTTCTCTCCGCACAGGATAACTGCCACGTTGTTGTCCGACAGCGCATTCAAGAGCGGCAGCGTGATGGAGGTCTGCTGGTCCTCCAGCACCACGAAGCCGATATCCTCGATCGGGATGCTTTTCCGTTGGTCGGGGGCCTCGCGCGTGTGGATGATCATCTGGCCGTTGCGCAGGCTCAAACAGTAGGGTGTCGAAAAAAACAAGGTTCGTTTCAGCATGGCCGGTCATCTTTGAATTTTATCTCGCCCGTTACGGTCAGTTCGAAATCATAACCTTCCACCAACATGTTAAAATTGGAAACGCTGAGGCGCAATTTCGGTGATGGATTGGATTGGCAGAATTGAGAGGTCCCAGCTCCATATAAGGAGGTAAGTGTTTTCTGATCTCGGGCCTCCTGATGAAAGAGGAACTGTACCCGTCCTTCTGCAGCCATTGCTGTTACCTTGTAGAGTCGTTTTACCAACTCCTTGCGGGTACATTCATAAAGTTCTGCCGGGGTATTTTCATAAAACAGGACCATGGTCCCCGTTTTTAAGATGTATTTCAAGGGGAAACCGTTCGTGTCGGTCTGCGGTACCAGATCGGGGCGGGCTTCCCGGTCAGCGCTGGCTTTGAAATATTGGGCAGCTTCGAGGTTGCTGACGAGTTCAAAGGTGCGTTTCGTTTTGCCCTTTTTGTCCTGGCCCTCATAGATGACCGTGCAATAGTTCCCCTCATTTACGACATGATAATCCCGCTTGTACTCTTTTGCAGATAGGTCGCGCTGTTTTTTTAGCGCGATCGGATGTTTGACACTCGGTGTGAAGATCCGCACCTTGCGGATGGGAATGCCCTTTTCCCGGTTCATCCAGATCGTGTATTCATCGGGATTCATCGCCGTCTTGAATCCGACCTCGTCGATTGCCTCCCGTACGCGATCCCGGACTGCATCGTCGATAATCTTGTCGATGTCCGTCGGCTGTAACTGCGTGAGCGATTTGCGGATGACATAGCGGATCTCTCCATCCTGCTTAATAGCGCCGTAGAAGGTATCCTGATGCAACCGGCAGCGAGCCGTGTCTCCTTGCTGGTAGATTGGTTCCCCGTCGGCATTCAACTTTATCCGGCCGCGAACCCGTAACTTCCTGCGCGTCTGTTTGGTCATGTTGTCGGGCGTGTGGTGGGCAACGAGCAGTTCGTCGGCCGCCGCCTTGACATCTTCGGTAAAGGTCGGCCAGGGTTTCTCGAAGCGGGGTTTGCCGCTTTCGCCGTAGCCGTATCGCTCCTCGTCGGCGACATATTGCGCCCAGCGGTCGTACTCCCGGCGGCCGATACAGGCGATCGTGATGGCGTCGATGCAGTGGTGGACGTGGTTCGTGCGCTCCTTGCGGGCATACTCCTCCTGCAGTCCCCACATCTTGCGGAACGCGGCGGTCGTGGAACCTTTGACCGTATAGATTCGGTCAAAAACCGTCTTCAGATAGAGCCGTGCATATTTGCCGATGATGCCGATGTCGACTCCCTGCCGATTGCTGAATCCTTCGGGAATCTCGGCCATGGTGAAGCGTTCGTATTTCCCGCGCCAGTAGTCGAGTTGCATCTGCAAATAGTGACGGCGCTGAATGGCGTCGTCCTTTTCGGATTTAATCGCTGCGCTTTTGCTCCTGCGAACCTGGGCTTCAATCTGCTTTTGCAGACTCTCCATTTTTTCCCGCCAACCAAACGATTCGATCCGCTCCATGATCTCGACATGATTGGACAACTCGGCCGGCAGTTTCGCCCGTTTTGTCTCCCGGTTGAACCGGTTTTCGCAGAGCGTCTTGTTCATCTGCGAGTCATCGCCGCCGCGAGCCTGCGGGAGCGTGTGCTCGATGTCGAAATCCGGAGCCGACCCGACGAAGTCCGAAATGCGGATTTGCCGCCCGGTATAGGGACAGACGTGCTGCTGTTCTTCCCACAGCCGGTATTTCAGCACTTCGTCGTCCGAGGGTTTTATCTCGCGGCCGGTTTCGGCGGCATACTGGCTGTGGATCTCTTCGGCATATTTCCGATTCTCAACCTCCCGTTCCCGCTGATACTGCTCGATGGCCTTCCGCCTGTTCGCATCATTGAGTCCGCGGGCGAATTCAATCCGGATCTTCGTGTCTCGGTCGATCCTGCCTTCGCGTAACAGCGTGTTTATCAGGTTGCGCAATCGGAACAGGGCCCGCATGGCCATCGGGTTGCGAATGGTCGCAGTACGTGGAGAGCCGAGTTGCAGAATGCCATTTGCCTTGGGTTGCGCATCCGGATAGGTCTCGATTTTCGAGGGATGATAAAGACGGATCAGACGAGAGGCATCCAATCCATGATCGCTGAAATAGTCGGCAATGCGGTGCTCCTTTGAATCGAACTTGTTATACGGATTTCGCTTGTAGTCAAGCAGCAGCGAGGCGATGTCCTGTTCGATTTCATGCCGACGGCTTTCGTCGGCATAGACCTCCTTCGGAAGTGCCGCCCGCAGGTTGGCCAGGAATACCGCCTCGTCGTACCGATAGCCACAGCGCAGATAGACCAGAATCTTGCCGATGGCATTTAGGCTCAACGCCGCGTAATCCTGCGGGAGTTTGATGGCTGCAAACGCTTTGGCTTGTTCATCCGTGAGTTGCAATTTTTCGCAGGCCCAGCTACGCAGCCGACCTTCGTCGTTGAACGAAAAGAGGGCGTGCCATACGTCATTCAACATCTGGTCCTCGTTTTTTCCTGCTCCAAGCAGGTAAAGGCTGCGAATCTCCGTAATCCAGTCGTCTCCGAAGATCGCTTGCAGCGATGCCGTGACGGGGCATCCCGATACGGTGGCCGTGCGGGCGAAATTGAAACGATAAGGAGCTTCTGTACGCTCCTCTTTGCAGGCATATTTCCCTTTGCCGGCGATTCTGCGGGCGATCTCTTCGAAATCGAAATAAGGCTTGCTTTTCCGGAAGAAGAGCGAACGAATCGTCTCGAACTCTTCCTGTGTCAAAGGTCGTGGAGCATTGTCGCCCGGTCCTGTAATCCGGATGTTGTTGACGAACGACAGCATCCGGAACTCCTCAAAACGGGGATGCGAAACGGGGCACCGACTCTTCGTCGGCTCGAAGGTGCATCGGCCGACTGACCCCTTCTGCGATTTGAGGTCGCGCTGGAAAAAGATTGCCCGATGCAGCGCCTTACGCCATTCGTCGGGCAATTGCTGCCGGTCGCAGATGGCATTGAACTCGGCCAGGTAGTGTTCGTTGCGCGAGGTGTATTTGTCGCGGATTCGTTCCTTGTGTTGGTACAGTCCGTAGAAATATTCTCCGAGGTACCGACACCCTGCCGCTGCTATTTCAGCCGACAGATTTTTGATACACTCCTTGACCGTGCCGTCTTCTTTCTCATTTCCTGCTTCCTTGCGATTGCTGAGGAATCCGCGTCGCTGTGCCAAATGATAAAGCGCCCGGCCAAGCAGCCAGCGCTGTGTGCGATTCCCGAGATCGAGCCGCTCGGACAGGGCTACATAACGATCGTGGTAAGGATTTCGATCCCCATTGTCGTCGGTTCGCTGCCAACGGAGGAATTCATTGTCCTGCGGGTAACGTTTCTCTTTTTGCCAGGCGGTCAACAGCTCCTCGGGCAACGGCGGGCAAAGGTCGTAACGGATGAGTATTTTGAGCAGTTCGATTTTTCGCAGACGCCGCCGGAAATAGTGGCGGCGCAGTGCCCGGGCGCTCGTCCGATCCTGAACGGCAGGTTTTTCATTGTTTTTGTCGCGGGCAACTCCCTCCTGGAAAATGTCTACACCTTTGTCAATCAGCGTATATTCGTTCTCCGATTCATCGACAAGGGCCCATCCCAGTGAGTTGGTGCCAAGGTCCAAACCCAATACTTTTGCCATATGAAGAAAGTGTTTTCTGTAAAATTAAATAAAAAATTGCAGAAATTCATCTTTTTTTACTATATTTGTGGTGTAAGAATTCTACATCTTATCACAATAAGGCTATATGCCGAAGGTTTTCAACCTATTGTCTCCGCGTACTCCGTGGAGACTTTTTTTATATTTCGTGAATAATTTAAAAACCGTCGGTTGCTATTGCGGAGTGTGCCGGCGCTGTGGCTTTTTGCCTTCGGGAGTTCATGGTGCCGAAAACAGAAGGTCGCATGTCGGACCGTCCGCCACTCGCCGTGCGACGCACCGACATGAAGCATCTCCAATTGCAGCGTTCATCAAGGGCATATCGTTGGAATATGCAGGAATACTTTATATCGAGACTCTGAAACCGGGAAAACACGCGAATAGAAATTCAGCGACGCCTTCTGTTTCCGGGCGCATTCGTGCACGAGGCTCTGCCGCGGGCGGACGATGACGAACCGGATAAAAAGCGCACCCCGAAAATCCGGAAAGGGATTTCGGGGTGCGCTTCATTCGGGCGGGCGGCTGTCCGGCGCGTTATCGGGCGGGATGTTCCGGGCGTTTGCTGAAAATGGCCTTGATCCGGTCCATGTCGAACTTGGCCGAGCGGTCGTAGCAATAGATGCCGTTCTGTTCCTGTTCCACGTCCGTGAGCTGGGTGTAGCAATAGCCCCACACCTGTCCGGAGAGCGAGAGCAGCGCGTCTACCTGGCCTTCGAGCCGCGTGTAGAACTCTTCGAGCGTACGGGGCGCCTGTCCGTAACCCCACGATTCGGTCTGGGAATCCGTGGCCTGCTTCTCCTGGTCCTTCACCCATTTGATGCCGCCGAATTCATCGACCAGGTAGGGGCACGAGCCATCGTACTGCGGCCAGGCGTAGTTTGCGGTCGCCTTCACCTCGTTGAATCCGATGTTGCGCGTCTGGTCGCGGGTCGTCCGCAGGCGGGGATGGAAGAACGTGCCGTCGCTGAAGATTTTCTCTTTCAGTTTGGCCGGGTTCTGCTCGTAATTGTGGACGGCCCAGATGTCGGTCCTGACGACGGCGCCGCCGCTGACGGTGTTGACGGGGCGCGTCGGGTCGAG
>ERZ791796.442-NODE-442-length-45249-cov-11.928265_pt1 | contig 45249 bp, 41 predicted proteins | sample MGYA00510311_ERZ791796 | MGnify/ENA primary metagenome ERZ791796 (study PRJEB30046, sample SAMN00792042) | human gut metagenome | study: EMG produced TPA metagenomics assembly of the A metagenome-wide association study of gut microbiota in type 2...
CGAGCCGCTGACACAGTAGGGAATCCTCGGCGTTCACGCCGAGGAGGATGTCAAGCCCTTGGAAATCCCTTTATTAGATTGGAGCTCTCTGAAGTTGTGCGGTTTTGAGGGCTACGTATGGAGAGCGAGGACGGCCGCGTTAACCGCCATTCCGCCCCAACCGCAAATCCCGAGGATACCGATACGATCAGGGTCAACATCATTGCGAGTCGAGAGATAGTCTACGGCCGCAATGAAGTATCGAAGAACACGGACATCCATAAAAATTTTCCTTTAATGAATCTTTGAAAAAGTGTACTTTTCGCTTATTCTAAGTTATCTGGGTAAGACTTCTTGTTTAATGGACTCGAGAAAAAGATACTGTGAAAAACAGACCGAAAAAAATATGTCAGACAGAAGAACTTTTTTAAAAGGCTCGTTAATCGCGACGCTGGCTCTAGGAGCCGCTCAGGCAAAAGAGACAGAAGGAGAACTTGCGTCCTCGCAATGGATCAGCATTATTGACTTGGATCGTTGTGACGGTTGCGAGGGTAGCTCCGTACCCGCTTGCGTAAATGCTTGTCGCCAATTCAACGAAGACCGTTTCCCAAAACCTGCGAAACCTCTTCAGCCTTATTGGCCTCAAAAGACATACGAGGACTTCTCCAATAGCCGAGATCGGATTGACAGGCTCACCCCGTATAACTGGCTTTATGTTGAAAAAATCGTAATGCAGAACGGGAAGACTGTTTTTGCTCCCAGGCGCTGTATGCACTGTTTCGATGCCCCCTGTCGCAAAATCTGTCCTTTTGGAGCGATTGAACGTTCGGAGCAGGGGGCGCTGCAAATTAATCCCGATGTGTGCTTCGGAGGAGCTAAATGCCGTGATGTCTGCCCTTGGCAAGTGCCTCAGCGACAGGCCGGCGTGGGGATTTATTTGAAAGTGGCCCCGAAGTTTGCTGGAGGCGGCGTTATGTACAAATGTGACTTCTGTGCGGAAAGGCTCAAAAAAGGAGAAACTCCCGTTTGCGCGCAAAGTTGCCCTCAAAATGCTATGAGTTTTTTGCCGCTTAAAGAGGCAGTGAGCAAGCTTCAGGAAATCGCTCGCGGACGTTACGTATACGGCTTAAACGAAAATGGCGGAACGGCCACTTGGTACGTTTCATCGGTTCCTTTTGAGGAAATTCGATCCGTAATGCAAAAAGGGAAGAAGGCCGAAACGAATGATGGTCGAGCAGGATTCCCGGCAGTAGAGCCAGCGCTGGAAGCTTCATCCGGATGGGCTTTGGCAACGCTTGCGGCACCCGTTGTTGCGATAGGTGCGGCATATTTGATTGCCAAACGCAAAAAGAATCAAAATCAAACGGAATCGGAGGATGAAAAATGAAAGTATTGCGTCAAACCCGACGTAACCGTTTGGTTCACTGGGGGATCGCTTTATCGTGTTTCGGATTGATTGTGACAGGAATTTTGCAGATGCCGGTCGCAAAACGCTACGGGCTTACAGCGTTATTTCCTTCCACGGCGGACTTTTTCGCAACGCTGCCTTGGCATTATTTATTTGCGGTGATATTTACTTTTCTTTGTGTCTTTCATATCGCTGTGCATGCGATGGAAGACTCTTTTGACATCGTGCCGAAAAAAGGAGACGTTAGCAAAAGCATCCAAATCATTAAAGCGCTGTTGACCGGTCAAGATGAGCCGCCTTCAGAGAAATATCTGCCCGAACAGCGTCTGGCCTGGGCTTCATTTGCTGCGGTTTTTGCACTTGTCATCGTGACGGGATTATTGAAAACATTGAAAAATCTTTCGGGAATTGAGTTAGCTGATCCCATGCTTTTTTGGTTGGCTCAACTTCACAACCTGGGAATGATTCTTACGATTCTTCTTTTTGTGGGGCACATGGCAGCTTTCATATTTAAAGCCAATCGTTTTCTGATTCCGGCGATGTTTTCCGGCTACGTGGACGCCGACTACGTGCGACATCGACACAGTCTTTGGAACATAGACAACAACTGAAAGGGCGTCGATGTTGACGCCCTGGAGGACGGTTAGATTAAGTGATTTTCTTTGAGCCAGGTTTGAATTTTGCTCAAAGAATACGATGAACCGTAAGCGGTGATGCCTTTTCTGACATCTGCCTTTGGGAACTTCTTTCGGATATCTTCTTCGCAGCTTGACATGCCGCCACCCCCGTGGGTAACAAAGGGCAGTATGACTTTGCCGGAAAGGTCGTGTTGATCCATGAAGGTGAAAATCGGCATGCTAACATGGCTCCACCAATTAGGTGTACCGAGCAAAATGGTGGAGTATTGGGACAGATCGGGGACGTCGTTTCGGATTGCTGGACGGTCGCCTCGCTGAAGCTGTTCTCGCGCCAAATCAACCGTTGCGCGGTAGGCTTGCGGGTAAGGTTCGACCGTACGAATTTCGTAAAGGTCAGCCTTTAATTCACTAGCAATAGCTTGTGCCATAGCACGCGTATTCCCGGACCAAGAGTAAAACACAACCAATGCTTGGGAAGCGGTTTGCGAGTAAGTTAAGGGGGCGTCGCTTGCGATGGCAGCGGCTAACATTGATTTTAGGAACGCTTTTCTTGTCAGCATTACTATAACTCCTTACACAAGTGATGCTTAAACTTTATCTGCTGTCAATTTGGATCAATAGAACAAAGTTATTGCATTTTTGCCTGATTTTGCCGACAAAAGAAAGAAAATCGCAACGATTTGTATCTAACAAAAAAAGCCCGCCGCTTTATGAGCAACGGGCTCAGTTTTAAGGAGTTAACTGTTATTTTTGACCGCAGTGGCAGTGATGATCCTGTCCGCTGCATCCCTCATGAGCACACTCGCAGTGTCCGTGCTGATGAGAGTGATGTTGTTTGCTACAGGCTTGTTGCATATTGCTCTGAAGACCGCCTGCTAAATAGGCGTTGAGTGCATCGTCAGCCGTTCCGCTGATACCGGCGACCAGTTCAATGCCTGCCTGGGTGACGCCTTGAATGGCTCCCTCACCGATACCACCGCAGATAACACAATTGATCCCGTTTTCTAACAACACACTCAGCATTGCTCCGTGTCCGCGGCCTTCAGTTGCAATGCTTTCAGTCTTGACGATTTGATTGTTTTCCACGGTATAGACTTTAAAGGTGGAAGCCATGCCGAAATGTTGATAAATATTTTCGTGCTTCACCGGAATAGCGATTTTCATAATCTTCTCTCCTTCAACAAAATTCCTGGCCGATTGAAAATTTCTGCGTTGACATTGTCCTCGACAACAATCGTTGTTATCGTTTTCGCAAATTCGATAATTGCCGCCTGTAATGAGGATCGACTTGCCGTTGACGAGGGCGTCGGCGATTTTGAAACGCGCCTTTTCGTAAATCTCGGTTACGGTTGTGCGAGAGATCTGCATCTGTTTGGCGCACTGCTCATGCGTCATTTTGTGAAAATCAACGAGTCGAATCGCTTCGAACTCATCAACGAGCAGCGCCACCGGAGCGGCGTTATGACTGCAACTTGGGTGAAAATTCCTAAAAGCGGGTTCTGTGCACACTCGGCGGCAACGGCTATGTTTTGGCATCGATACTCATCCTCAAATCCGACATATGTCGGATATAGAGTAGTCCGATTATCTCAAAAAAGCAAATCTTGTTTTGTTTAACAAGGAGGTGAAAGCGGAGATATTTTTAGTGACATGGTGGTAATTAAGCAAAATAAGATTGGAGAGTGAGCTGTTTAGCCAATTTGAGCGAATTTAAAGAAAATAACGAAAAAAGAACGCAAAAAACGGTAGATGATGACAAATTTTCTATAGTTTGCTACAAAAGTCTTTGAAAATTAGTGTGATGAGGTCGGAAAGAGGGACTATTAAACTGAAGTATTAATTTTTTAATTGATCTCGATCTGTTTTGATTTTTATTTAATTGTTGATATTTTAAGTTCTATTGCACATAACTCGTTGGGAGGCTATCGAAATGAAGTGAATGAGTGACATTGAAAAAGTCATTCCTACGATGAATATCTTATTTTTTCTGAGAAAAAAAGAATAAGTAGAAAAAATGCCTTGCCAGCCCTTTTAATCTTGACTAATATCAAAAAGTAAAAGCCTCTTAACATAGGTTTAAATCAATAATCTTCAAACTGGCATCTCTGGCATTATCAGCGATCCGCCCGTTGGACGAATCACAAGGAGCTCCTTTATGAAGCACCATGAATCCAGTATTGAAATTGGCGCGATCAGCAACAAATCGAAGCTGATCCCTTTAATCCTCGGTCCCTTGGCGGCGTTGGTTTTTTATTTTGTACTGCCGGAGCAGTACATAACGTCCGCCGGAAACACCGAAGTCTTTTCGCATGCCGCGCGAGCGTGCGCCGCCATTGTCTTGTGGATGGCAATCTGGTGGTTTACGGAAGCTGTTCCCATCGCGGTAACTTCTCTTTTGCCTATTGTGCTTTTCCCTCTTTTTGAAGTAATGGGTTCTTCGGATACTTTAAAAGAGTATGCAAACGGCACGATTTTCCTCTTTTTAGGCGGTTTTTTAATTGCGGCCGGGATCGCTCGTTGGCATTTAGACCGTCGCATTGCGTTACTGACGATTCGAATTGTTGGAACTAAGCCGCAGCAGATTATTCTTGGCTTGTTGCTCTCCACTTCATTTATTTCCGCTTGGGTCAGCAACACGGCAACAGCGGCCATGATGGTGCCGATTGCATTGGCCGTGTTGAAAGTGGTTCGAACAACCCGAGGTGAAGCGGCTATTGATCGAGCGGAACATAATTTTGGCGTTTGCGTTTTATTGGCTGTAGCGTACGGTGCGAGTTTGGGCGGCGTCTTGACTTTGATTGGCACCCCGCCGAACGGGATCTTCGCCCGCTTTGTGGAACAAACTTACGGTGTCACAGTGAGTTTTATCGATTGGATGCTGATTGCTTTTCCGATCGTCCTTGTCATGATTGTGGTTACGCAACTCTTAATGACAAAGGTGCTCTTTCGAGATTTGATTGATGATTTGCCCGGTGGCAAGGATTGGGTAACGCATGAGTACTCTAAGTTAGGCCCTATGTCCCGAGGCGAAAAGATCGTTTTGACGGTTTTTGTCTCGGCTGCTCTTTTGTGGTGTTTTGGCCCCCTAATTCGAGGAATCGAAATTGCCGGTACTTTGCCCTTTAAGCCTCTGTCGGATACGGTCATTGCGATGGCCGCGGGCATTATTCTTTTCATCATTCCGGTGGACTACAAGCGTGGCGTGCACGCACTGGACTGGTCAAGCGCAAGCGATACGGTTGCCTGGGACGTTTTGCTGTTGTTTGGTGGCGGTTTATCGATGGCCGCGGCTATCCAGAAGACAGGATTGGCTGACATCATTGGCGCTCAGGCCACGGTGCTTTCTTCAATGCCTGAAGTAGCGGCGATCAGCGGACTGACTACGTTGACGGTTTTTGCCTCTGAATTTACGTCAAATACGGCACTGGCTGCGACAATGATGCCTTTGGTGTCCGCGGTGGCTGATTCCACCGGAATGCATCCCGAAGCCCTATTGGTTGCGACAACATTCGGCGCCTCTTTGGCTTTCATGATGCCGGTGGGGACGCCTCCTAATGCGATTATTTTCGGTACCGGACGTATCCGGATCGGTGAGATGATTCGCGCGGGTTTCTGGCTCAATGTGTGTGGCATTGTTGTCGTGACATTGATCTGTTCCGTTTTCAGTGTTGGAATGATTCCTTAGCGACGAAAAGGAAAGCTTCTGGAAACGAAAAAATAACTTTGCAATTATGGATACTATCTATTGATAGTATTCGATGGGGAGAGCACAATAATTAGATGTGCTCTCTTTTCTTTCAGGCTTTAAATCATGACTGAAAATACGAAAAAAACGATCAAAACCAAACGAGGTCCTTATCGCAGCCAATTGGTTGCCCGAGGCGATGTTTCTCACGCCCGGGTGACAGAAGAAGTGCAAGGGATTGTGACAGACGAAACCACTCAAGCGGCAGACCAAAAAGAGCTCGAAGCGTTAAGTACGATTCTCAACGGCGAGGCTCCCGCTGATCGCATTCGGCTTTTGCGCCTGCTGCTTCGGCAAGAGCGCTTGAATTATGCGGCCATCAGTTCCCGCGATGACAATCCTGATGATATTTTGGTTAAGGATTGGCGCTCCGGTGTCTATCCCTATAAGAATCGTTTGAATCGCAAAACGTACGAAAAAGAAAAATTTGCTCTGCAGGTTGAGCTCTTGAAGCTTCAGGCCTGGGTGAAGGAGACCGGCCAGCGCGTGGTTATTCTTTTTGAGGGGCGTGATGCGGCCGGTAAAGGTGGAACCATCAAACGCTTTATGGAGCATATCAATCCCCGCGGAGCTCGTGTCGTTGCTTTGGAAAAGCCCAATGAACGGGAACTCGGACAGTGGTATTTCCAGCGCTATGTTGAACATCTGCCCACTCGTGGGGAAATGGTGCTCTTTGACCGCTCTTGGTACAACCGTGCGGGGGTTGAGCGTGTCATGGGATTCTGTACACCTCAACAATATGACCGCTTCATGGAAGAGTGCCCTGAATTTGAACGCAATTTGGTCCGCAACGGTATCTATGTCATCAAGTTCTGGTTCTCGGTGAGTCGCGATGAGCAAAAACGCCGCTTTAAAGAACGAAAGATTCACCCTTTAAAGCGCTGGAAACTCTCGCCGATTGATGTGGCATCTTTGTCGAAATGGGATGATTACACGCAAGCTAAGGAAATGATGTTCCTCAATACCGATACGGTGGAATGCCCTTGGATTGTGGTCAAGAGCGATGACAAAAAACGCGCTCGTTTAAATGCGATGCGATACGTCTTGCATCTGCTGCCTTACACAAACAAGAATGAAAACGCTATCGGTCCGGTGGATCCTTTGATTGTCGGACGCGCCAATATTGTATTTGAACAAGGCGAAGAGCCGACGATTAAGCCGGTTGTCAAAAAATAAGTCTTTATTTATTTTACGGTCTTAAGTCTTTTCACAGGTTTAAGACCGATTTTTGAATTTGAAAAGATTGTGTACATGGTATATAGTTCGATATCGAATTAACGAGGACGCTATGAAGAATTTTCTTCCAATCTATGCAAATGCGGCCAAGCTTCGCGCAATGGGTAATGCCTATATTGTGGAATCTCTTGAAAGAGCGGGATTAACCGCAGTTGTCCCCAGTCATGGTGACGTTATGAAGCTTCTATTCGAGAATGGGGCATGCAATATGAGCGAGTTGGCTCGCCGAGTTGGTCGAACAAAATCCACGATGACGGTTTTAGTTAACAAATTAGAGAAAGAAGGGTATGTGCGAAAAATTTCAGATCCCGAGGACAGTCGTGGAGTTTTAGTTGAATTAACCTCCAAGGGGCAGGCGCTTGAGCCGATCTTTGAAGATATTTCGAATGGTTTGGAAGAGAAAATCGCGGCTAAACTGAACCCTAAGGAAATGCAAGTGCTTGATGATTTACTGAAAAAGTGTGTTGAATAATTTTTAGAGCTGCGGTTATCGCGACTGCAGCGTTTTTATTGTCTAAATAGTTCGATGTCGAACAAAGGAGCAAAAATGAGTAACTTTAAATCTTTTCGTTTTGACCCGAAGAGTGATCGTGTGGAGTTGCATAACGTTTTGGATTTGACTGGAGCTGAGGTGTCATTTAACAACTTGCCGGCTGGAGTCAGTATTCCATTTGTGCATAAGCACACTAGTAATGAAGAGCTCTATGTTGTGCTGTCAGGAAAAGGTATGTTTTTTGTTGATGGCGAAGAATTTGAAATGACAGAGGGAGATTGTGTTCGCGTGGATCCAAATGCCCAACGTTGTCTTAAGGCTGCTGATGACAGTCCGCTTCGTTACGTGTGTATCCAAACCCGTGCTCAAAGCCTGCAAGGCTTAACTTTGGACGATGCCGTGGTTTCAGAAGATTTTCTGAAGCCATCCTGGTTGAAAAAATAGCTTAATACCGGCTTGCATTAAATCTATTTGTTATTTGTCATTGTCCGGTTTGGTGAAAAACCTGTTTTCAAGTACTATTGCCTGAGAAAAACTCTCATCGAAATGGTCATGAAAGTGAATAAATTGAAAACAGGTTTACTTATTCTTGCTGCGGCTGTAGCGCTTACCGGTTGCGGTGAAGAAGATGTGGGTGATGTTTCTTTGGGTATTTTTACGCTCAAAGATATCAAGATCAACCGATTTGTCGATCCAGTGGTCACCGGTGTCACTTGCCACGTGGCCAGTATTGAAGCCAATTTGGCTTTAAGTGATCCGTCCAACAACTCCATAGAGTGTCACCGCACCGGACCGATCACTCGCCAAATGATTGAGGCCATCGACAAAAGTAAAGATGGTGAAGTGATTTTCACGCGCTCAAAGAGCGTGTTTCTGAAAAACATGAAGATTCGCCGAATTTATGATGCCGAGGCTCAAACGCTGTTGTATGTCGCCTATTCCACCAAGGAGATCAGCGGCAGCTTCCATCATTCGCTTTCCGCGATTCCTCTTTATGGAACAGATGGCTACATTAAGCCACTGCCCAAGGTTCAATAATTCCACCGAGAGATAAAAATAACCCTCATTATTTTGCGTTTTATTGAAAATAAACAAAAATCAATGAGGGTTTTCCCACTTTTGGTTAAAAATGAGTTATCCAAAGTTATCCACAGAAATTGTGAATAACTTTTACATTTTTTTAAGAAAACCTAAGTGGAACAGCAGGTTAAGTCGTTGCTTAAAAAAGAGGCATTTGTGGGAATTTCAGCGAACTTGTCCTCGATACCGTCCTGTATTGTCATAAAAACGGCCATTGGCATCTTCACGACCTAAATAGCGTCCGGAACTGTCGTAGTGGCGCCCGCTGGAATCTACGCGGCCCTGATAACGACCGCTACTGTCGTAAACCCGACCGGCGCTGTCCATCCGTCCCTGGTAGCGACCACTGCTGTCATAGTGCCTGCCGTTGTTGTCGACTCGGCCTTGATAGCGTCCCGTATGGTCATAGATACGACCGTTGTCAATGCGGCCTTCATAACGACCGCTATCGTCGTAGTAGCGTCCATCGTGATGAGAAAAGCCGTGACCGTGAGCCCAAGCAACGCCGGTAAAAATCAAACTGAAAATACTGGCGAAAAGAAAAAAGATTTTTTGCATAAAGCCTCCACTATCTAAAAGCGTACGCTGAATCGCTTCAATTTGTGCAACAAAAAGAAAAAGCCGAAAAACAAAGTTGCTTTTCGGCCTTGGCGTGTCAAGTGAAGGTGTTACAACTGTGCGACTTTTGCAAATGCGACCTTCGCTGCACGGATTGTTTCTTCAATAACTTCATCAGTGTGAGTGATGGAAACGAAACCGGCTTCGAAAACAGACGGAGCAAAATAAACGCCTTGTTCCAGCATCGAGTGGAAGAACACATTGAAGCGCTTGGTATCCGATTTCATGACATCGCTGAAACCTTCCGGACACTGATCCAAGAAGTAGAGTCCAAACATGCCTCCAACGCTTTGAGCGCAGAAAGGTACGCCGGCTTCTTTAGCCGCGGCGGCAAGTCCCTCGGCCAATTTCTTGGTCTGAGCGGTGAGTTTGTCGTAAAAACCAGGTTCTTGAATAAGTTTTAAAGTTGTCAGCCCACAAGCCACCGCCACAGGATTACCGGAGAGCGTGCCCGCTTGATAGACAGGACCGCACGGAGCGATTTTTTCCATCACGTCCCGTCTGCCACCGAAGGCCGCAACAGGCATTCCACCGCCGATCACTTTGCCAAACATCGTAATATCAGGCGTTACCCCGTAGAGGCTTTGAGCGCCGCGAAGGGCCACTCTGAAACCGGTCATGACTTCGTCAACAATCAATAGCGCGCCGTATTGCGTGCAAAGTTCACGCATGGCGTGAATGAATTCCGGTTTGCCGGGCACCATATTCATGTTGCCGGCGACCGCTTCGACAATAACGCAGGCAATGTCATCACCGTAACGTTCGAAAGCGTCTTTGAGCTGCCGAGGATTGTTGTATTCAAGCACAAGAGTGTGTTCGGTGACGCCGGCCGGGACACCCGCGGAACTGGGGTTACCGAAAGTGAGCATGCCTGATCCCGCTTTAACCAGGAGGCTGTCGCTGTGACCGTGATAGCAGCCCTCAAACTTCACGATTTTGTTGCGGCCCGTAAAACCGCGGGCCAAACGAATGGCGCTCATGCCGGCTTCAGTGCCGGAACTCACCAAACGAACCTCTTCAATCGAAGGAATGATTTTCTTGATTTCTTCTGCAATGAGGATTTCTCTCTGAGTGGCGCAGCCGAAGGTGAGCCCCATGTCGACGGCGTCATGTACGGCGCGGATCACTTCGGGGTTGTTATGTCCTAAAATCATGGGGCCCCAAGAGCCGATGTAGTCAATGTAGCGTTTGCCATCTTCATCCCACATGTAGGGCCCCTGCGCCTTTTTCATAAAGCGCGGAGCTCCGCCCACGGAGCCGAAGGCACGCACCGGAGAGTTCACCCCGCCCGGAATGCTTTTACGGGCACGTTCAAACAAAGAATCATTGATATCCATATTCATTTCCTTAGAAAGCGTAGCCGACGCCTAAGTTAAAACTGGTGTTGGCGGGTTTGAAGCGGCCTTCAAGATGCCCGTTCTCTCCATACTCGACATCACGGAAGAACGGGAAATTCACGGTCATGTCACCCATCAGGCGCCAATGATCAGACATTGCCCAGGTAAAACCGGTTTGCACAACAGGATTGATGCTGTGCTCCTTATAGTCGGCTTCTCCGCGAGATTTTAATTCCGAATACGCCGCGCCCGCGCCGACGTGCAATCTCATGGCATCGAGAACTTCGAAGTGATATTGAAGCATAAGATTGGTGTTGGTCAGACGATAGTCGTTAACCACACGGCCGTCAGACTTGAGGTCGTGGTCACTTTGTTGATAGCTTAAATCGATAGCCCAATGGCGATCAAGAAAGTGTCGGATGCCGAATTTAAAGCCGGATTCCGAGCTTAGGGTGAAACTGCCGTCGAAGTCACCGTCACCGCTGGAGAGATCGGTTTTGACCCAGGAGCCCTGGGCATAAAATTCCGTGTTATTGGCCCAGGCCGAAGCCTTGGATTCAGGCCAAGGGGCAAAGCGTCTGGCTTGATCGTCAAATTCAAACTTTGAGAAGAAGAAAAAGACGTTGGAAAATGGAATATAGGTGGCATACACATTAAAAAGGTCAGTGCCTGCGCTCACCAGCGGGAGAGGCACCGGAATGGGCAGCCAGTTGTAGTCTTGTCTGAATGTGAAGCCGGCCGTATAGCCTGCTCCCAGATGAAAACCGGAGTTTGCGATCGGAAAGCGTGCAAGCCACGCGTAACCGACGATCGGTTCAAGTTCGTAGTGTGAGTCGCGAAATAGCATCATGTAGACCAAGCGCTCATTGCCGCGTTCATCAATGATTCCGCGAGAAATACCCGCTCCGAACGGATACGCATTTTCTTCATCGCGATTGTCATAGTCCCAACGGGGGTGGTTGGTATAGGCCGGCACTAAAACCCCGGTGCGACCGTTCTCAATAATGTCGTGCATGCCGTTTAACTGATTGCCGACAAACCCGGCGTCAGGATAAGGGGAAGCGGCTCCCGGCAAGGTTTCAACGAAACTGTCCACAAAGCCGGCTTGGGCGACAATGGTTGCAAAAGAGAGGGAGGTTGCCAGGGCAATCTTTTTTAACGAAAACACGAAATAATCCTTTATTGATTCTGAGATAAGTCAAAGAAAACGCACAATTATTTCATGTTTTAAAGTGTTTCTCCACCTGAGAATTTTTCAAGAAAAAATTTGGATACAATCGGAGTTCTTTCTTGGTTTGTATAACGTGTGGCCATGCTTCTGAGCTTACTTTTCTTGTACATCGTTTTTCTGATTTTGATCAGTGTTTTTCGTTCAAGAAATGCTGAAACATTAAATGCGCGTAACTTTCTTACCGGCAGCGCCACGGCGGGAGCACTGCTTTGCGCTCTCTCACTCGTCAGCACCATTATCGGCGGTTCTGCCACTTTGGGTATCGGATCTTTAGCGCAAAAAATCGGCACAGCTGCTTTTTGGTGGTTGGGCGTGGGAGCGATCGGTCTCGTTTTGCATGGTTTGTGGATCGCGCCGATAATTCGATCGATCGGAGCGTGCACGCTCCCCGATGTTTTGGGAAGATTGGTCGGAGACAACGCCCGGCGGTGGAGTGCGTTCATTATCGTTGTCAGTTGGGTTGGTGTGGTCGCCGCGCAATTTACTGCTCTTCGTACGCTTCTGACCGATATTCTCCCGACCGCCCAAGGTGAATGGATTTATTTGCTGCTTGCAATGGCCATTATTTTGCATACGGCGTTTGGCGGACAGAAAGCTGTTATTCGCACGGATGCATTGCAGACGACGATTTTGACCGTCGGTTTTGTTTCCGCCGCGCTATGGTGTGTTAACAATCAAGAGTTATCGATAGGTCATATTGATCCGATTCCTTTTAACAGTTCTTTTTCTTTTTGGGATTGGTTAAAGCTTTGTCTCTTGGTGGGCATTACTTACGTCGTGGGGCCAGATATCTTTTCCAGAACATTTGCCGCGAAAACGAATCGTGCCGCCTCGTTGGGAGCTTGGGCGGCTGCGGTGCTGCTATTGTTTTTTGCTGTCATTATCACGCTTTTGGCGATGTGCAATCTCTCTGCCGCCAATCCTTTATCCGGTTGGCTAGCTGAGACTTCGAGCATGCCCGGCATGATAAAAATCGCTTTGGCGTTAGGTTTGGTGAGTGCATTGGCGGGGTCCGCCGATACGGTTTTGTTGTCTGCAGCAGGCATTGTGGAAAAAGATTTGCTCGGAGGCGACCGTTCGTCACGTTTGAGAAAACTGGTGGCATTGTTTGGCTTTGGGGCGCTGATTCTGACTTATCAATCCGGCGATATTATCGGTTGGCTTTTATATGCCTATGCGCTTTTTGTACCGGGTGTGGCCGCACCGCTTTTAGTGCTTTTGCTCTGCAAGGCGAGCTCTGTCAATGGAAAACTTTGGTTAATTGGGGCGGGAATCGGTGGCTTGATGGGATTGACGGCAAACCTCACCGGTTGGTCTTTGTCGATAGCCGGTGTTGTAATTTCCATGATTTTCGCCTGGCGCTCCGTTAACCGATTTTCTCAGTCAAAGAGCTTCGCCTCAGAAGAAAAAATTTAGCTAAAATGCGCCCCTGGTAAAGCTTGCCACGACGATCGCGGGAACTTCGGTTCACGAGGAAAGTCCGGACTCCACAGAGCACCGTAGCAGCTAACGGCTGCCTGCCGCAAGGTACGGATTAGAGCAACAGAGACGAGCCGACGTTAGGGTCGGGTGAAACGGGCAATCTCTACGGGGAGCAACATCAAATAGGCAACCGCTGATCCTGCTCGGGGAGGTTGCGGGTAGATGGCTTGAGGCAAGGCGTGAGTCTTGTCCTAGATGAATGATTGTCGGCTAAGAGGTTATCCCTCTTGGAACATAATCCGGCTTATCGGTGAGCTTTGCCTTCTTTTTTTTCAACGACTTCTTTTTCTTTCCCAAAAATATTTTTTTTGTTTTGCGCCGAAACTCTGCACTCGGAGTAGGATTGCGTGGTTAAAACAATAACATTTTCGGTTTTGTTAATTTGAAAGATCAACGATCTCTCGTTAGGTCGCACGCGGATGAAGGTATCGGTCAATGCTTTCATCCGCGTTTTCTTAAAAAAATCCCCGAAAGAGGAACCTTTCAGGGAGAGGGGACGGCGAGGTGCCCATCGCCGTCCATTCAGAGAAAGAAAAGTGGTATTAGGAAACCGGAATGATCGGAATAATTTTGGGGCCTTTACCCGCGTCTTTTTTCGCCATGGATTTCATCCAACAATACATGCCGAAGAGAATCCCCAAGGCGACAATAATGCAGACCGTTGAATAAGCGGGCGCGGCTGAAAAATTCGCGACGCGGTAGAAAATCGTGGCGGCGCTGTAGCCCAATGCTAAAGTCCAGGCACAGGCAAAAATTGTCCACTTTGTGCCTACTTCCCGGTAAATGGCGGCAACGGCAGCCACGCAAGGGACATAAAGCAAGACCATCAAAAGATAGGCAAAGACAGCGGAGGTCGACCCGAACAATGTTTTGATGGTGTCAATAGTGCCAAGCGAAACGCCTTGCTCTTCGGCCGCTGTAGCTTGATCGGAGAGATCGTCAACGCGAATACCCATCGGATCGGAAAGGGCATCTGTCAGACCAGCCAAATTTTCACCGACAACACTGAAGGCCTCAGACACTGTAGCGCTCAAAGAGAATCCTTCTTCATAGGCGGCTTCTTCCGGTGCTTGCGCCGCGGCTCTTGCCGCTTCATCAACGCTTAAAGTGTCATAGAGGGAATTCAGTGTTCCTACAACGGCTTCTTTAGCGAAGATACCCGTGAAGACTCCTACAGCGGCCGGCCAATTTTGTTCTTGAATGCCCATCGGTTCAAAGACGGGGACAATCGTTTTTCCAATTTCAGAGAGCACAGATTTCTCACTGTCTTCATTGCCGAAAGAACCGTCTGTTCCCATGGAATTTAAAAACGACAGGCAAGCCACAATGACCACGATAACTTTACCGGCGCGGAACATGAATGTTCTCACGCGATCCCAAGTGCGCAGCATCACGCCCTTTAAAGTCGGGATGTGATACGGAGGCATTTCCATGACGAAGGCGCCGGCCGCACCGGGCAGAGCCGTTCGTTTCAAGAGAAAGCCCGTGAAAATCGCCGCGGCGATGCCGATTAAGTAAAGCCCGAAGACTAAGTTTTGTCCGTTTGTGGGCCAGAAAGCCGTGGCAAACAGCACATAGACAGGCAAGCGAGCACCGCAACTCATAAAGGGTGTCATCATCACAGTGATGATGCGGTCACTGGCGCGGTCCATGGTGCGCGTGGCCATAATAGCCGGCACGTTGCAGCCGAAACCGACAAGCAGCGGAACAAAGGCTTTGCCCGGCAAACCCAAAGCGCGCATCAGACGGTCCATCACAAAGGCGGCGCGGGCCATGTAGCCGGATTCTTCCAAGATGGCCAAAAACAGGAACATGAAGAAAACGACCGGGATGAACGTGGAGATCGTTTGCAGGCCGCCTCCGATGCCGTTTGATAGGAACACGGTAAGCCACTGCGGCGTGCCCAGTGAGGTGAGCCACTGACTCAGGCCGTCGACGAAAATACCGCCCACAAGAATATCGAAAAAGTCGATGAAGACTGCGCCGAAATTCTGTGTAAAGAGGAAGGTGACGTACATGATCAAAAGGAAAATCGGCAGCCCCAGCCAACGATTTAAAATCACGCGGTCAATTCGGTCGGTTAACGTGCCGGTCACTTCATTGGCACGGACAAGAACTTTTTGAGCGATTTGAGACACCAGATCATATCGGGCGTTGGTGATTTCGATATCGGTGTTGCCTTCAAAATGTCGGTCGGTTTCTTCGACAATTTGAAGAACTTTGCTGAGATCGCGCCCCTCAAATTTGCTTTCAATGCCCGGGGCATGTTCAAGAAATTGGAGAGCGAACCAGCGGCCGTTTTCCTGAAGCATTAACTCAGAACAAATGTCAGAGACGGCGTTTTCGATTTTTTCACTGTAAGCAACCTTGGTTTGGATACCGGTCGGCGCATCCAAGAAATTAACGAGTGCTTTTTTTAGATCGTCAATGCCTTTATTGCGGTTTGCCACTAAACCGATCACCGGGCAACCCAGCTCTTTTTTGAGGGCATCGAGATCCAGTTTGATCTTGTGCTGCTTGGCAATATCAAGCATATTGACGACAACGATCATTGGAACACGCATTTCAATGAGCTGGGTTGTGAGATAGAGGTTTCGTTCCAAATTGGAGGCGTCAATGATATTGACAACCACCTGAGCCTCACCACTCAAGAGATAATCTCTCGCGACGATTTCGTCTTCGCCTGAAATCGACGTGGGCGTCACCGAGTAGATGCCCGGGAGGTCAACGACTTCAATGTCGTGATTCTCAAATGAGAAATTGCCGGTCTTTTTATCGACAGTGACGCCTGGCCAGTTGCCGACCCGTTGACGGGACCCCGTTAAGGCGTTAAATAAAGTGGTTTTCCCACAATTGGGATTGCCGATAAGGCTAATGATATGTTTACTCATGACGTATTCCTTTCCCCATTAGCCGATTGGCTCAATATCGAGAATTTCCGCCTCATCTTTTCGAACAGTAATAAGGCAGCCACGAATGCGGATTTCGATGGGATCGCCCAATGGGGCGACACGGATAATTTCAACGGTACTGCCGGGGGTGACACCCAGCATCAGCAAACGTCTGCGATATTCAGGCGTGGAGGTCGCCATGGATTTAACGCGACCTTTCGCACCGATGGGCATATCTTTGAGCTGCATAGGAGAGAGTTCCTTCGTTTAGAAAACAAAAATCTTTTGAGCGGTTTGGTAGTTGACACCGATTCGGGTATCGCCGACCGCAAGAAGAAGCGGCTCATTGACGGCGCGTTGCAAAACGCGCACGGTGCCGCCTCGGTGCAGTCCAAGCTGAGACAATCGCGCCTGTTCAGACGCGTCCAACTTCATATGAACGACGGTCAGATCGCTCATCAGACTCGATTCGGTAAGCGGGTGAATTCGTGACATAGTTTTTTTCATTAATAAACACCAACGTTCGGAATGAACGCTTCATTTGTTGCAATGTTAATAGGAATCATTATCAATATCAAGGGCCTATCACTGTGTTTTGTTAAAACTATAGGATTGGCATCAATCTATTAACTTATTGAAAATACTTAAAAAGTATTGATTTAAGTATTTGAGATAAAGAAAAAACAGATAACAAATGAGAATTGTTATCTGTTTTTGGTTGTTAGGAAGCCTTGCTCAGGAAGGCGTTAAAGTCGTCTCAAGAGACAGACGTGTCGTTGGCAGCTTTAATTCTCAGTTCGCCCTTCAAAGTCACGTCACGGATAGTGTAGGGAATGGAAATATTTTCAGCGTTAAAACGCTCAAGAACCTCTTTCATGATGCTGGAGCGCAAAACCGAAGTGCCGTTTTCGGGATCTTTGACCCAGAAGCTGAGCTTCAGATTGATGCCATCGTTGCCAAAGCCGGAAACCACAGCCCAAGGCGCCGGGGTGGCAAGAACTCTTGCCTGACGTTTGGCGATGTCGACCAATATCGCCAGCGCGCGGTTGACGTCACACTCATAGCCGATGCTGGTTTCAACGGTTGCCACCGATGCCCGATCAGTAAAAGTGAAGTTCTTGACGTTTTGGGTGACAAAAGTTTCATTCGGGATGATCATCTCTTCGCCGGAAAAATTGCGAAGCACGGAGTAACGGGTTTTGATTTGAGTGATTTTTCCGTTAAAGCCATCGACTTCCACGGTATCACCGATTTTCACGGAGTGATCAAACAAGATGATGAAACCGGAAATATAGTTGGAGGCGATTTTCTGAAGACCAAACCCCAAACCGACACCGATGGCGCCTCCAAAAACACTCAAAACGGTTAAATTCAGGCCCATCGCAGACAGCGAAACCAAAACGGCGATGGCCATAAAGCAAATGTGAATGAGCCGAGAGAGAACGATTTTGAGGTTATTGTCGATATCTCGGGCTGAGTTTAAGGCGCTGTCACAGAGGTTTGAGAGCCAGTGCGCGATCAAAACCGAAATAACCACCGTGACGATTCCGACAAATAACGCCCATAGCGTGAGTGAATCGGTTCCGATCGGCAAATTGATGTCGCGCATTGCCTGAATGAACTTGGGCAAAACGCCAACAATTTCCAAAATCGCCAAAATCCAAAAGACGACATAAAGCGGTTTTTTAATTTGCCGCAAAATGCTGTCGGTGGCGATAAAGGCGGCAAAAACCTGAATGAGGAAAACAAGGAGCGCCCAGGCGTAAAAGATTTGATAGCCGAGATTGATCAGATTGAAATTTGATGCGCTCAAGAGTTCTCGATCAGAAATGATGGAAGCGCCTAAGGACAAAAAGAGCGCGGCAAAGACGGAAAAGAAAAGTTTTCTTGTCAGTCTCAGGAAGAATCGCGCAAGCTTATGGCTGACATTGTCTTTTGAGAAATAGCCTTCCCAGTGTCTGATTCGATTGCCCAGAAGATGCGAAACCGCTAAAGATAAGACGATGGCGAGAATAATGGCAACCACTTGATACCAAAAAACGCTCTGCGAGATCTCGTACGAAATCAGCTCTGAGGTCGATTGAAAGAAGGTGATGAAATTTTGCACGATCGACGTTTGCATTTTGTATTTCGCTTGAAAAGAGATTTAGGAAACATAGTCTAGAACGTTGAGTTCAATTTGTTGTTAAGAAGACGAAGAAAATTGAAAGCGAACGCAACAGAAGCGAGAAGAAATAAACATTTCGTTCTTTGCTGTTATTCAAAAGTAGACGTTTTTGGGGGTTAAATTTTTCTTTTTCCGTCTGTATGATAAGGACAGATTTTTTAGCGCTTTTGCTTTCTAAAGGATTTGACATGCAAAACCTCGATAAGATCATGAAACCCCGCGCCATTGCAGTAATCGGCGCTTCCACAAAAGCTCATACGATCGGCTCCGATATTATGAAAAGACTTCAGGAGTACGGTTTCAAAGGAAACATCTATCCGGTCAATCCGAAAGGGGGCATTATCGAGGGTTTGCAGGCTTATCCGACGGTTCTTGATGTGCCCGGAGAAGTCGATCTCGCCATCGTTGTCGTGAATGCGAAATTTGTGCTCTCGACGATTGATCAGTGTCATGAAAAAGGTGTCGGCGGGTTGTGCGTCATCAGCGCCGGTTTTAAGGAAACAGGCAAGGACGGCGCCGAACTTGAAAAAGCGCTTTTAGAGAAGGTGCGCGCTTATGGGATGCGCTGTGTTGGCCCGAATTGCTTGGGCGTGGTCAATACGCATCCCGATATTCGAATGGACGGTTGCTTTGCTGAAAGCCTGCCTGAGCGCGGTGGCATCGGGTTTGTGTCGCAGTCGGGGGCTCTGGGCGGCGGCATTCTCAATATTTTGAAGGATTTGAATTTAGGTTTTGCCCAATTTATCTCCATTGGGAATCAGGCCGATGTCAATGCAGAAACGGCCATTGAATATTGGGAAAACGAAGAAGATGTCAAGCAAATTCTGCTTTACATGGAATCGATTCAAAATCCGGCCAACTTCAGAAAGTTGGCCACGCGAGTGTCTAAGAAGAAACCGATTTTGGCTTTGAAGGCCGGCCGTAGCGCCGCGGGGGCGAGCGCCGCCTCATCTCATACGGGGTCGCTTGCCGGCGCTGATAAGGCAGCTCATGCCTTGCTGACACAGTCCGGCGTCATTCGTGAATACTCTCTCGAGAATCTGTTTGCCACCGCCAAGGTTTTTGCCAACTGCCCGATCCCGAAGGGTGATCGCGTGGCCATTATCACCAATTCCGGCGGTCCTGGCATTATGGCAACGGATGCGGTTTGTGAGTACGGAATGAAGATGGCACCCCTTGCCGATGCGACCAAAGAAAAGCTTCGTTCTTTCCTGCCCGCGGCGGCTTCGGTAAAGAATCCGGTGGATATGATTGCCTCGGCGCCGATCGAACACTATAAGCAAACGCTTGAGACGGTGCTCGAAGACGACAACGTCGACATGGTCATCGTGATTTACCTGCCGTTCTTGGGATTGAAAGATATCGATGTGGCCCGAGCCGTGATGGAAATTAAGGCGCAGCACCCAGAAAAGCCGATCGTGGGCGTGTTTATGACGAAGAGCGAATTTTTCGCGCAATTGTCCGATATGCAGGTTAACGTCCCGTTCTTTATGTACGCTGAACAGGCCGCCGACGGTTTAAATCGCCTGAATCAACAGCGTATTTGGGTTCAAAAGCCCGAGGGCAAGAGTCCGGTCTTTGCCGTGGATCGTGAACGCGCGCGAGAAATCATTATGCAAAGCGCCTCTCAAGGCCGCGAGCAACTGACGACTCGCGAAAGTATCGATGTGCTCGATGCCTATGGTATTCGCGTTTGCCGCTCCGGCTTCGCCGTCAGTGAAGAAGAGGCGGTGGCTGTGGCCGAACGAGTGGGTTATCCCGTTGTGATGAAGATGACCTCAAAGACCACCTCTCACAAAACGGATGTGGGCGGTGTTCGCGTCAACATTCGCAGTGCCGAAGAGTTACGCTCTCAATATCAGGACCTGATCGCCAAGCTCAAAGAGAAGAATTTGTTGGATGGTCTCGAAGGGGTGATCATTCAGGAAATGGTTAAGGGCTCTCGTGAAATGGTTTGCGGTGTGGCGACCGATCCTCAATACGGACATATGGTGATGTTCGGTTTGGGGGGTGTTTTCATCGAAGTTATGAAAGACGTGACTTTCCGCATGGCTCCGCTCACTGATGTTGACGCCGATGAGATGATCAAGGGAGTTAAGGCCTATAAGCTTCTTGAAGGAGCACGAGGAACGACTCCGGCGCAAATGGATCAGCTTCGTGAGTGCCTCTTGAGAATTTCTCAATTAGTGGGTGATTTCCCGGCGATCACGGAGCTCGATATCAATCCGCTGATTATCAGTGAAAAGAATGGCGAGGGGATCGCGGTTGACGGCCGCATCAAGGTTGATCTGAAGAAGCTCTAAGTGAAGCGAAAAAGCGCCGAGATGAAAATCAAGGCGCTTTTTCGATGGGTGATACTTATTTGTCTGAAATTCGATTTAAGAACGCATCAATCAGTGTACGGGCTTGAGGAAGATTAAAGAGCGTATGGGGCGCTCCGGGCAGTAGCACAATAGTAGCGTCTTTGTGGTCTTTGAGCGTTTGGGCCGCGTGACCCAATGCGCTGTCATTGTCCAGGTAGCTGTTGGCGCGGCTAAAGTAAGGATCCGTGCCGCTCATGATATTTAATACAGGACAATCTTGTGGAATATGGGTCCTGTGTTCTGTGACGTGGTAGTTGTTTTCACAACTCCAGGACAGTATCAGGCGGGCCGATTCCTGAATTTCAGATTGATTTTCGAACCGGGCAACGCTGACGCCGCCTTCGCTGGTACCGGCAAGTACCAGACAGTCTCCCAAAAACGGCAACGCTTTTACGTGTTGCACTGCGTATTGAAGCTCCTCGTAGCGAAGTGCGTGGATTTTTTCGTACGTTTCGCGTGCAATGGGCGAGCTGTATGTTATCCGGTCTTCGGTTTGCATGGAGTCCGGGGCGATCAAAGCCCAGCCCATTTGAGCCAGGTGTTGTGCAAATTCTCGGATGGCGGGATTGACACCGGAGCTGCCGTGCATGAATAAAACAGTCGGCAGCTTGTGGGTTACGGTAGGTAACTGATCAAGAGTGCCTGTGTAGACAGAGCCATCGTCAAGTTTCAATGTGACATAAGCCTTCTCGAAAGTGGCTTTGAGTGTGGCAGGCGTATGTTGATCGACATGCCCCATCACTTTTCCAGTCAATTCAATGGTCATTTTGTATAAAGAGGCGGAGACTAAGCTCCGCCTGAAAATTAGATTAGAAGAATAATCCGACGACGGTGAGCATCACAACGTAACCCACCAGGCAGGGGATGGCGGTGCGTTTGACCATGGTAAGCGGATTAACCTTGGCAAAACCGGCCACAATAATGATGACACCGGCAACCGGCGACATGGCGCGCAACATTTCAGCGGCCGTGTGCATCATCACCATCATTGAAATACCGTCAACGCCCATCGCTTGAGCGACGTCCGGAACGATGTGAGCCAAGCTGGTGAAGGCAGCCACACCCGAACCGGTGAGAACCGTCACCAAACCGATAATGGCCGAGAGCACAACACCCATGCCGGTGCTGCCCAAACCGATGCCTTGAGCGGAGTCAATCAGCAGATCAACGATGCCGACATTTTGTAAGCCTTTAGCAAAGAAGGCGGCCACGAAGATCAAACCGACGGTGCTCGTCAGAATGCTGCCCATGCCTTTAAACATGGCAAAAGACAAATCAAAGGATTCTTTTACGTTGCGGCGAATCACCAGGTCAAAGAGGAATGCGATGAACCAGCACAGGAACATGGCCGTCGGCACGCTCAATGTCACGGTCTTAAAGACCATCTTGTTGAAAATGAGCAAGAAGATGATCGGCATGATCGGAAAGAGCGCATAGATCGCGGGAGTCTTTTCCAAATCTTTGCGCTTGGCTTCCAATTCACTCAAATCAGCCACCTCACCGGTGCCTTCCTTTTTGTCGAAATAGTATTGGACAAAAACGTGGGCAATAGCCATGGCGGCAATCGTGGGAACGGCCATTGGCAATTGGTAACGCACAAGGTATTCAATCGGTTCCAAATGAACCAATTGAGCGGCCAGATTGGCGGTGCCGGATGCCGGAGCATAGCCGATTGCCAACACGGAGGCGACGACAGCCGCGGCGGCCAAGGGGGAGCAACCCACACGGATAATCACGGGGTAGACCGTCACCACCATCAACATGGCCAGACCCGCCGCCGAAGTGATCACAAGCGACAGGCAGTGCCCGAAGATGAACACGGCGGCAAGAATCATGTACGGATTCTTGATAAACGATAGCGGTTTGGTGCAAACCGTTACGAAACGGTCCGAGGCACCGATTGCCTGCATGTAAGCGGCAAAACCGCCGGAAATCAAAATGATGAAGCCGACACCGGCGACTTGCGATGTGCTGATGGTTTTCAGTAACTCAATGAGGTCGAAACCGATAAAACCCGTGCTGCCTTTAGCTAAAAGTGCGTCCATGCCGCCCATGAGCGCGAGGACGTTGAGCAAAAGACCACCCAGGAAGAGAACCATGTTGACTTGGTACTTTTTAACAATAGCCCAACCGGTCAACACCAAAACGAGTACACCTAACCAAGGTGTGATTGATGACATTGTTATCTCCGGAAGTGGTGAAAAGAAGAGTTGAAGAACCCAAAAATGGGGCGAAGTTACAGTCGAACTTTAAATTAGAGAATACGTTATGTGCAAATCAGGAAAATTACCGAAAATTAAGAAAGATTACTTAAGGAGAGAATCAAAAACTCAGAAGTATATCAAATAAGATATTATTTCACCTGCGATCTGAATTAGTTGTTTAGGTACGTTCAAACAACTATATCCTGTGTCAAGACATCTTTGCTCGAAGAAATTAGAAAAAAATAATGGAAATTCCTTGACTTAGTCTCTAGATCCTTTTAAATTTCGGTGTAAGAAAGTGGGAAAAAGTGGAAGTTTGTGCCCTAAATGGAGCGCAAACCGCTTTTTCGTCTTCATACGGATTATTTGGGTGGACTAATGTTTCAAGGCACCTCTTTGCTAGTGCTCGACGCAAAAGGCCGTCTCTCGTTACCTGCGAAGTATCGGGAGAGCCTTCTTGTGCCCAGTCAGGGAGAAGTGACTTTGACGCGCCACCCGGACGGATGTGTGCTGATTTATCCCCGCTCGGAATGGATTCAGACAAGGGCAAAACTGGCTTCGTTGCCATATTCGGCCCGTACATTGCAGCGTGTCATGTTGGGTAGTGCCTGTGATGTGAGCGCCGACGCTTCCGGCCGATTGCAGGTGCCGGGAGATTTACGCAGTCTCTGCGGTTTGAGCCGTGAAGTCACCTTAATCGGGTTGGGTAATCGCTTTGAATTGTGGGATCAGGCGAAGTACATGCAGTTTGAAAATGATGAACTCAAAAAAGGATTGCCGCCTGACGTGTTTGATTTAGTGCTGTAGGAGAGGGTGAATGCAAACACGCTTTGTGCACCTCTCCGTGATGGCTGAGGTGGCGCCGCCCTTGGTGGTAACAGATCCTAACGGAACGTACGTTGACGCAACGTTCGGCCGGGGCGGTCATTCACGTCGAATCCTTTCGCTGCTATCCCCGCAAGGCAAACTTTTCGCCTTCGACAGAGATCCCCAAGCTATTGAATCTGCAAAGGAAATCGAGGATTCTCGATTTTCTGTCATACATGCGCCCTTTTCACGGATGCGTGAAGAGTTGGCTCTAAAAGGAATTCAAAGGGTCAACGGTATTTTCATGGATATTGGCGTCTCAAGCCCACAAATTGATGACGCTTCCCGGGGGTTCTCTTTCCGTATGGATGGTCCTCTGGACATGCGCATGGATACCACCACCGGGCCAACAGCGGCCCAGTGGCTGGCCACTGCCTCAGAAGAGGAAATTGCCCGTGTGATTCACACACTGGGTGAAGAACGATACGCAAGAAAAATAGCCAAGGCGATCGTTCAGACACGGCAGTCGACAGCGCTTCAGACGACCCAACAACTAGCGAAGCTTGTCGCGCAAGTGGTGCCTGCAAATAAGAAAGATCCCACACAAAATCCGGCGACACGAACTTTTCAGGCGATTCGCATTCATATCAACAGCGAATTGGATGAACTGTCGCAGGCGCTTGAATCGAGTATGGATTTGCTCGATGACGGCGGCCGTATCGCTGTGATTACCTTTCATTCACTCGAAGATCGGATCGTCAAGCGCTTTTTCGATGAAAAAGCGCATCCTGAAAAATCAGTCGATTCCCGATTGCCTTTGCGGATGAGTGAGTTGCCGGCACCGGAATTGTCGGATGTAAGACGCATTTTGCCGACGCCAGAGGAGTGCGAAGGCAATCCTCGGGCCAGAAGCGCCATTTTGAGAGTGGCAACGCGTGTTCGTTCGGGGAGGTCGGCATGATTCGTTTCGGTTTCCTGACGTTTGTCCGCCAAAAATGGAGCATGATTTCCATCGTGTTGCTGTTGCTTGCAGTGGTTTGGATTGCGCTTTTGATTGTTAACAATCAGTACAAAGTTCGCGCATTGATCTCTGATATTGAGCAGGAGCAGGAACTGGCGCGCCGTCTGCAGGATGAACAGCGTGAAATCAACATCGAGTTGGCCAAAGTCACATTACCCGGATATATCGCTTCCGGCGCTCGGGAAATGGGCTTGGAACCTGCGCGCAACGAAAACACGGTGATTTTGCAGCCTAAACCCGTGCCGCGTTTTGTCACACGTAAAGAGGGGGATCCGTCATGATGCGAGAACCCTTAAGCACGCGTGTGCTGAACTTCCTGAAGAATCGTTGGCATAAGTTCTGGAGCGAGGATACGGCGCCCAGAATGCCGAAACGCTCCAAGGAACGTGACAAAGAATGGCGCGCGCTCGAAATCTCTCAGAAACGCTCCCATATGGTTTTGGGAGCGCTCGTGGGTATTTTCGTGGTGTGTTTCTTGCGGGCGGGTTACTTGCAGTGTTTCAATACCGACTTTTTGCAAAAGCAAGGTGAAGTTCGCTACGCCAGAACGTTGGAAATTGCCGCAGGTCGTGGACAAATTTTTGACCGCAATGGCGTGGTTCTTGCGGCGACTTTGCCGGCTCGCAGTATTTGGGCGACGACCAATCTTGTCACAGCGACTCCGCAGCAAATCAGTCAATTGTCCGATTTGTTGGGTGTATCGGAGCGCACGCTTCAGAAGCGTCTTGCTCGCAAAGATGCTTTCGTTAACTTAGCCCGTCAGGTGGAAATGGATGTCGTGCGTCAGGTGCAGGCTATGCACTTGGACGGGTTGACATTCTCACCGGACGTCAAGCGTCATTACCCGGGCGGCGAAGTCTCCGCGCATATTGTTGGCTTCAATAATCGTGAAGATCATGGTCAGGAAGGCGTGGAGTTGGCCAACGACAAGACTTTGACCGGTCAAAACGGCTCGCGTCGGGTGATTCGCGACCGTTTGGGTCACATCATTGAAGAAATGTGGACTCAGGAACCGGTACCGGGGCAGGATTTGCATCTTTCGATTGATTCCCGAATTCAATACATCGCCTATACGGCCGTGCGAAGCGCGGTTGAAAAGCACCAGGCGAAGGCCGGCGCCGTGGTAGTGGCTGACTCTATTACCGGCGAAATTTTGGCTTTGGTCAGTTGGCCGGGATTTGACCCCAATGACCGCAGCACGTTTGCGTTCGACAAAATCCGCAATCGAGTGGTGACTGATACTTATGAGCCGGGCTCCATCATGAAGCCCTTTGCCATTGCCAAGGCATTGGACATGGGGATTGTACGTCCTGACAGCCTGATTCAGACGGCGCCGGGAAGCATCATGGTGGCTGATCGAAAAATCAGCGATACCCGTGATTTCGGCTTGCTAAGCGTCTCTCAGGTAATCGCCAAGTCGTCGAACGTGGGTACGGTGAAGATTGCTTTGCAGATTCCGGCTCAGACACTTTGGGAGACATACAGCCGTTTAGGTTTTGGGCAGGCTCCTCAGGTGGGATTCCCGGGAGCAGTGGCCGGTCGTCTTCGCCCCGCGAAATCTTGGGGACCGGTTGAACAGGCGACCATTTCTTATGGTTACGGCTTGTCGACCTCTTTGATGCAAATCGCACAGGCTTACACGGTTTTTGCCCGTAACGGCGATGTCATCCCGCTCACATTAATGAAACAGGATCATCCGGCAGCCGGTGAACAGGTTTATCGGCCTGAGGTTGCCCGTCAGATGCGCGCCATGATGATGACTACGGTGCACCGTGGCGGTACGGCCTCCAGACTGAAAGTGACGGGGTACACGGTCGCCGGTAAGACCGGGACGGTTTATAAAGTCAAAAACGGTGAATACGTGAAGGATTATGTGGCCTCCTTTGTGGGCGTGGCCCCGGCTACACAGCCGCGTCTGGTGGTGGCAGTCATGATTGACGAACCGAAGGACTCGGGACACGTGGGTGGCGTGGTTGCAGCGCCTGTGTTTGGAGAAGTGGTTGAGGCGGCATTGCGGACGCTACTTGTGAATCCTGACGATCCGATGATGGTGGCCGGCGGTGGCCTCTTGGCAAGGACAACGCATTAAACGAATTAGCCGCGCAGTGTGATCAGTCGCGACTAACGATAAGACACTCGAAAGTGAAATCCCTATGGTAGACAACATCCAATCTTATGTCAGTTTATTAAAGCGTCTGGCTCCGCAGGCCTCACGCTTGACTTTGGATTCCCGGCATTTGCGGGAAGGAGATGTCTTCATTGCGATTCCCGGACTGCATCGGGACGGGAGAGATTTTTTAGCGCAGGCGGCCGAAAAAGCCTCAGCTCTTGTTTACGAGGATGATGGTATTCGCCGCACGTTTGGAGTGCCTGCGATTGCTGTGCCGGAGTTGGGGCGTCATGTGGGAGAATTTGCTGCCGGTTTTTATCGCGATCCGAGTGCATCATTATTTGGCATCGGCATCACAGGAACCAACGGGAAAACGACCTCTTCGCATTGGATGGCTCAGTTATTTACCCATTTAGGGGAAAAATGTGCGGCCATTGGCACGATCGGCTGCTTTATGGAAGGTCACTCTTTTGAAAGCGCTCCGTTGACAACACCCGATGCCGTCACGCTGCAGGGGCTGTATCGGACACTCGTAAAGAATCAGGCTAAAGCGTTTGCCATTGAGGCGAGTTCCATCGGACTGGAGCAGGGGCGATTGCAGGGCACACGTTTTGACGTGGCAGTTTTTACGAATTTAACGCGTGATCATCTCGATTACCATCATGACATGCATGCCTATGAACGCGCCAAAGGGATCCTTTTTGACTGGCCGGGTCTTCAGCATGCGGTCATCAATATCGATGACGAAGCGGGATGCCGGTTTGCCGAACGCTGCGCGCACCGTGGAATTCACACGATCGTGACAACAATGCGAGGCGCAATTGCGCTGACCGGCACTCATTTGCTGGCGGCCGAAAATGTTCGTCCGATGCCCGAAGGCATGCAGTTTGACATTGTGTTTGGCGCAGAGCGTCACACGGTTAATCTGTCGGTCTTTGGTGCGTTCAATATCTCGAATTTATTGGGTGTAATCGGTGCAGCACTGTGTCGAGGATTTGCCTTATCAGAGATTGTTGAAAAATTACCGTTATTGATTGCACCGGCGGGAAGAATGCAAAAAGTGCCGCACGATGGAGCGGCGTTGGCGATTGTCGATTACAGCCATACGCCCGATGCGGTCCAAAAAGCTCTGGAAGCTCTCCGTGGCGTGGCGAAAGTGCGCCGCGGTAAATTGTGGGTTGTTTTGGGAGCGGGAGGAGATCGTGACGCAGGCAAGCGGCCCATCATGGCTCGCGTGGCTGAAGAAAACGCCGATCATGTCATTTTGACCAGCGACAATCCGAGATCGGAAGATCCCAACGAAATACTTCGTCAAATGCTCGCCGGAGCGCAAACATCGCCCCGAGTCATCGTTGATCGTCGTGAAGCCATTTCAACCGCGATTAAGGAGGCGGCCGCAGAAGATGTGGTGCTTATTGCCGGCAAGGGCCACGAGCTTTATCAGGAAATTGAGGGCGTCAAGCATCCGTTTAGCGACGTGATTGAAGCCAGAAATGCTCAGTGGCTTAAGAATCCGCCTTCGGGCGCACTTTTAAATGTGAAGTTTTTATCAAAACTTCTGCCGGGATCCCACCTGTTTGGTAGCGACGTTCCTTTCACCAATGTTTGCACAGACACTCGAAAAGTCACTCAAGGTTCACTGTTCTTTGCTTTGAAAGGGGAACGCTTTGATGGGCACGATTTTGCTGATCAAGCCATGAAGGCCGGGGCTGTCGCGCTCGTTGTCGATCACGAACTTTATTGTCCGTTGCCTCAAATCATTGTTAAAGACGTGAAGATGGCCCTAGGGGTGACTTCCGGCTTTTGGCGTCGCGGTCGTTCGTTGGCATTGGCGGCTGTCGCCGGCAGTAACGGTAAGACAACCACAACGCAGATGATCGCCACGATTTTGAAACTGCGTTATGGTGACAATGCTTTCTCGACCCAGGGTAACCTCAATAACGACATCGGTGTTCCGTTGATGCTCTGGAGCTTGCGCGATCATCATGAAGCGGCGGTAATCGAAACCGGTATGAATCACGTGGGCGAAATGCGTTATTTAAGCGGCCTTGTTCAGCCGACGATCGCCTTGGTGACGAACGCCCAACGTGAACACCAGGAGTTTTTGCAAACGGTGGAAGCAACCGCTCGCGAAAACGGTGAAGTTTTCCGCGTGTTGCCTTTAAGCGGCATCGCAGTGATCCCATCGGATGACCCTTGCCGATCGATTTGGTTGGAAATGGCTCAGCACGCCAATATCATGACGTTCGGCATCGATGCCATGTCGGATGTGACCGGTTGTGTGAAAACGGATACCAATGGCATGACCGCGTTGATCAAGACACCGGTGGGAACATTTGAGGCGAAAATGAAGGTTCGTGGTGAACACAACTTCAAGAATGCCTTAGCGGCAACAGCGGTCTGTCTTGCTATGAATGTTTCCTTAGAAATGATTCAGCGCGGTTTGGAATCGTTTGAAGCGGTTAAGGGGCGCGGTCAGGTGCATCAGGTCGGCAATATGACCATTATTGACGATGCCTATAATGCCAATCCCGACAGTATGAAAGCGGCGATTGATTTGCTGACAAGCTATCCGGCTCCAAGACTCTTTATCGTGGGGGATATGGGAGAACTGGGCGCAAGAAGCATTTCTTACCACGAAGAAGTCGGCGCTTATGCCGCGGAAAAGCACATCGACGGCTTCTATGCGACCGGTCAGAATATGCGCTACGCCGTGCAAAAATTTAAGTCACTCGCTCCCAAGGCTCATGCGTTGTGGCAGCCGGATCGGGATAAATTTATCGAAACGGTTCTTAAAGACAGCCGTGATTATCGTACGACAAGCGTCAAGGCTTCGAATTACATGAAACTCTCGACAGTGGTCAATGCTCTTGTCGCGGAAGCAAATAAAGAAAAGAAGGATTAAGGCATGCTTCTGGAATTATTTCGTTGGCTCGGCGAAGATATCCGCGCCTTTCAGGTTTTTAACTACCTAAGTTTGCGGGCGGTTCTAGCGGCGCTCACGGCTTTGGCGATCGGTTTTATGGCCGGCCCCGCCACCATTCGCTATTTGCGTGAAATGAAAATGGGGCAGGCGGTTCGCACTAACGGCCCGAAAACTCACATTGTCAAAGACGGCACGCCGACGATGGGCGGCGTGCTGATTTTGATTGCCATCGGTTTGTCGACCCTGTTGTGGATGGATCTGAGCAACCGCTTTGTTTGGGTGGTTCTTTTCGTGACACTGGGATTCGGTTGGATCGGTTGGGTTGATGACTATCGCAAAGTGGTGCACCATGACCCCAAGGGGATGAGCGCTAAGGAAAAATTCGGTTGGCAATCTTTGATCGGAATTATCGCTTCCATTTATTTGGCTTTTGCCATCAGCGCACCCAACGACATTCACGTTGTTCATATGTTGCTCGGTTGGGTTGAATCGGGTTTCCCGATGCAAATGCCTCCGCATGCGGACCTGATCATTCCGTTTTTCAAGCACTTTGCGTATCCCTTGGGAATCTTCGGTTTCATCATCCTGACCTTTGTGGTTATTGTGGGTACGAGTAATGCTGTGAATCTGACCGATGGGTTGGATGGTTTGGCTATTTTGCCGGCGGCCATGGTTGGCAGTGCTCTGGGAATTTTCGCTTACGTGGAAGGTCGTGTGGACTTCGCCCGGTATTTGCTCTTTCCCTATATTCCCGGCGCGGGTGAGTTAGTGGTAGTGTGCGCGGCGTTGGCCGGAGCCGGTTTGGCCTTCCTTTGGTTTAACGCGCACCCGGCTCAGGTGTTTATGGGCGACGTTGGCGCCTTGGCGTTAGGCGGTACGCTCGGCACCGTGGCGGTGATTACTCGCCAGGAATTTGTCTTGGCGATCATGGGCGGCATCTTTGTTGTGGAAACGCTCTCCGTTATGATTCAGACAACGTACTTCAGACTGTCGGGCGGCAAACGCATTTTCTTGATGGCGCCGATTCATCACCACTTTGAATTGAAAGGGTGGAAAGAAACCCAGGTGGTGACGCGGTTTTGGATTATCACGTTCATTCTTGTGTTGATCGGTTTGTCGACGTTAAAGATTCGATAGAGGCATGGTCATGCAGAAAAAGGCTTTGATTATCGGTTTAGGGGCTTCGGGGGAAGCCTGCGCAAAATTTTTACTCAACCGAGACTGGTTTGTGTATGCGACCGATACGCGCAAAGAGCCACCGGCCCTTTCCCGTTTGAGTGATACAAGCGGATTTGAATTCATGGGGTTGGACGATGCACCGAAGGCTTTGCAGGACAGTGCTCTCTTAGTGATGTCGCCCGGTATCAGTCCGTGGCACTCCGCCGTGACCCCTTTGGTTAAAGAGGCGCTCTCACAGGGCATTGAAATGGTCGGCGAAATTGAGCTTTTCGCCCGAGAATTAGCCAAATTGAAGCTTGAGCGAGGCTACGATCCTAAGGTGATCGCTGTCACCGGCACTAATGGAAAAACAACTACGACGGTGCTTACGACAAAGATGGCCTCAGCCTGCGGCTTGAAAGCGGTCGCTGCCGGCAATATCGGTCCCAATGCGGTCGCTGAATTGGATCGTTACCTGAGAGCGGATGATCTTCCCGATGTGTGGGTATTGGAGTTGTCCAGTTTTCAGTTGGAAACGACGTCTTCTTTAGCGCCTGATGCTGCTGCACTTTTAAACATTACTCAGGATCATTTGGACTGGCATGGCGGAATGAACGAGTATGTGGCGGCTAAGGGGCATATCTTTGCTCACGAAAAAACCGCGCGGATTTTAAATCGCGATGATGCGACAGTGATGAATTTTGCCGCCGCGGATCGTCGGGTCTTTACCTTTGGCGTGGGGGCTCCTCAGAACGCCAATGAATGGGGTCTAATCGAAAAAGATTCTTTGATTTGGCTTGCCTTCAATGAGGATGATTCGGTTCAACTCACTAAGCGCAAGGTTCTTGAAGGTCATGTTTTGCAGCCCTTGATGCCCGAAGAGGCTCTGCACATCCGTGGACGTCACAATACAATGAATGCTCTTGCCGCTTTGGCTCTTATCCATGCGGCGGATCTTCCGATCAGTGATGCCCTGCGGGCATTGGCTCAATACCGAGGCGAACCGCATCGCGTTGAATATGTGATGACCGTGAATTCGGTTGATTACATTGATGACAGTAAAGGCACTAATGTAGGGGCTACGGTGGCGGCTTTGGAAGGCTTGGGAGCCAATGGAACGCGTCTTGTGGTGATTTTGGGTGGTGATGGCAAGGGGCAGGACTTCTCGCCGATCGCTCAATCCATGGCGCGCCACGCTCGAGCCGCGGTTTTGATCGGACGTGATGCGCCTCTCATTGAAAAAGCGCTCGCGGGTTCGGCTTATCCGATTGAGCATGCCAAGGATATGCCTGAAGCGGTCCGCAAGGCTTCTCAATTAGCTCAGCCTCACGATTGTGTTTTGCTTTCACCGGCCTGCGCCAGTTGGGATATGTTCAAGGACTATGCCGAGCGTTCTGCGATTTTTATTGCCTCCGCTCAGGCACTGGCTGCTGAAACTCAGCAATGATCGATATTAAGAGCCTGATTTTCCGTAGAGACAAAAAGCGAGAGGACTGGTCGTCCAGGAACTCTTTTGCCACGATTTCGCCGATTGACTACAGCGTCATCGCGGTCATTTTGGCCCTGCTGATTTTGGGGCTCGTGATGGTCTACTCCGCTTCCATTTCTTTGGGGGACTCGCCGAAGTATCAAACAACACCCAGCCATTTCGCGGTCAGGCATGCCATTTACATCGGCGTCGGTCTGATGTGTTCTTTCTTTGTCTTCAAACTGCACATGCCGCGTTGGTATGTGCTCAGTTATCCTCTGGGTGTTTTCGGTATTCTTCTTCTGATCTCGGTTTTTATTCCCGGCTTAGGGCACGAAGTCAACGGCTCAACCCGTTGGATCGGTTTTGGCGCGGTGAATTTGCAAGTCTCTGAGGTCGTGAAATTTGTCTCTGTATTGGTGATTTCTCACTTTGTGGTCAATCGACAGGCCTATATGCACTCGTATACCCGAGGGCTTATTCCGGTGATGCTCTATATCGGCATGGTGGCGATGCTTTTGTCGTTGCAACCGGACTTGGGGGCAACCGTTGTGATCAGCGCCATTGTGTTGGGCGTGGTGTTTTTAGGGGGCTTAAGTTGGCGAATCATCATTCCGTTCGGAGCCGTGATTTTCACCGTCATTGTGGCTTCCATTGCTTTGTCGCCTTGGCGAACCGCGCGTGTGTTCGCTTATCTCTACCCATGGGATATTGAAAATCAGCTCGGTAAAGCTTATCAGCTCACCCATTCCTTGATTGCGTTTGGGCGAGGAGAATTATTTGGCGTGGGGCTGGGGGCCAGCGTTGAGAAAATGCACTACTTGCCGGAAGCTCATACGGACTTTATTTTGGCGGTGATAGGCGAAGAGTTGGGACTGGTTGGATTCACGTTTGTATTGTTGCTTTTTTATTGGCTTGTGCGTCGCTCATTTGAGATCGGCCGTCAGGCGGTGCGTTTGGAATTGGTTTTCTCCGGTTTGGTTGCCCAGGGCATCGGACTTTGGATCGGTGTCCAGGCGTTGATTAACATTGGCGTGGCCATCGGCGTGTTCCCGACAAAAGGTCTGACATTGCCATTGGTTAGCTACGGCGGCTCATCCATTGTGGTCACCTTGTGCGCGTTAGCGCTTTTGTTGCGAGTGGATTACGAAAATCGTCTTTTAATGAGAGGCAAGAGGAGACGGTGATGCAAAAAAAACATCTGATTATTGCGGCAGCTGGCACCGGCGGCCATGTGATGCCGGGTTTGGCTGTGGCCGAAGAAATGAAAAAACGCGGCTGGACCGTCTCTTGGATCGGAACACCGGTCGGAATGGAATCGCGGTTGGTCGGTCAAAAACATATTGAATTTGATGCCCTGGACTTCACCGGTATGCGAGGCAAAGGGCTCAAGCACATGATTGGCGGCGCTTTGAAATTGATTAAAGCGTGTTTTGCCGCCAAGAAAATTGTGGAACACAGACAGGCTGCGGCTCTTTTTTCCACGGGTGGCTACATCGCTGTGCCCGCGGCTTTTGGAGCTCGCTCAAAAAATAAACCGTTAATCATGATGAACTGTGACGCGGGCAGCTTGATGAGTGTTCGCGCCGTGATGCCCTGGGCTCAAGCGGTTATGTGTGGTTTTGACGGAGAGTGCGCTCAGAGAGCGGGAGCTAAAGCTGTTGTCTCAGGCAATCCCGTTCGAGAAGATATTCTGGCTTTGCCGGAACCGGCCGAGCGTTATGCGGGCCGTACAGGCAAAATGCACTTGTTGGTATTCGGCGGTTCCTTAGGTGCTCAGGTTCTCAATGAGACGGTTCCGGCGGCGTTGGCCAAATACGATCCGGCGGATCGTCCGACCATTACCCATCAGTGTGGGAAAAATGCGGTTGAATCCGTTAAAGCGCTCTACGCCAAGTATGGTGTTGAGGCCGAGGTGGTGAGTTTTATTGATGATATGGCAAGCGCCTATCAAAGAGCCGATGTGGTTGTATGCCGAGCTGGCGCCACGACGGTGAGTGAACTCACGGCCGGTGGGGTGCCTGCTATTTTAGTGCCCTTTGTGGTTTCGACCACGCAACATCAATTGGGTAACGCTCGCTATATGCAAGAGGAGGGCGCTGGTATGTTGCTTGAGCAAAAAGATTTGACGCCGGACAGCCTGTACGAAAAGTTAAGTCGTTTGACTCGTGAAGATTTGCTCGCTATGGCCACTAAGGCTCGAAGCCTTGCAAAACGGGGGGCTGCTCAGACAGTAGCCGATACTATCGAACGTTTGGCAAAATAATAGTTTCTGAAGTGTGCGAGTAAGGCAAAAATATCATGCGATTTGCGGTTAATAAAATTCACTTTGTGGGTATCGGCGGAACCGGTATGAACGGTATCGCCGAGGTGTTGGTGACTTTGGGTTATCAGGTGACCGGCTCCGATATGGCTACGAATGCGGCCACCGAAAGACTGCAAGGGTTGGGTGTCAAAATTTTCCATGAACATTCGGCCGAGAACGTCAAAGGCGCCGATGTTGTGGTGATTTCTTCGGCCATTAAAGCGGACAATCCCGAAGTGGTTGCGGCTCGCCAAGCTCGAATTCCCGTGGTGCCGCGCGCGGTGATGCTCGCCGAATTGATGCGTTTTAGAAGCGGGATTGCCATTGCGGGGGCTCATGGGAAAACCACTACGACGTCTTTGGTGGCAAGCCTTTTGGCCGCAGGCGGGTTGGACCCGACCTTTGTAATTGGCGGTCGATTAAATTCAGCCGGCGCCAACGCTCGACTGGGACGTGGTGAATTTATTGTGGCCGAAGCGGATGAATCGGATGCCTCATTTTTGTATCTCTCTCCGGTGATTGCGGCGGTGACCAATATTGATGCCGACCACATGGACACCTATGACCACAATTTTGACAAACTCAAACAGGCCTTTATTGACTTCTTAACTCGCCTGCCGTTTTATGGGAAGGCGGTGCTTTGTTTGGACGACGAAAATGTTCGCTCCATCATTCCGCGTGTGCCTCGTTCGGTGGTGACCTACGGTTTGGACGAAAATGCGGATGTACGGGCGGTGGATATTCGGGCCGATGGCACTCAAATGTGTTTCACCGTTTTGCGTGAGGGTCGAGATCCCTTGCCGGTGCGCTTGAATTTACCGGGACTTCACAACGTCAGAAACAGTTTGGCGGCAATTGCCATCGCCACGATGGCCGATGTTTCGGATGAAAATATCAAGTCTGCCTTGGAAAACTTCACCGGTGTCGGCCGCCGTTTCAGCCGTTATGGTGAAATTGCGCTTCCCGCTGGTGGCACCTTTACCCTGATTGATGATTACGGTCATCATCCCCACGAAATGAAGGCTACGCTTGAAGCCGTGCGCGGCGCTTTCCCCGGGCGCCGGGTGTTGGTAGCTTTCCAACCGCACCGCTACACACGCACACGTGACTGCTTTGAAGATTTTGTGAAGGTCTTAAGCAGTGTGGAAGCCTTGGTTTTGGCCGATGTTTATCCGGCCGGTGAGGCGCCGATTGTGGGAGCGGACGGTCGCTCGCTTGCCCGAGCGATTAGAATTGTCGGTCAGACTGAATTGGTTTTTGTGGATACGCCCGCAGAAATGGACGAAGCCATCATGAAACTGGCCCGTGACGGAGATGTGGTTGTGACGATGGGCGCCGGCAGTGTCGGCGGGGTGCCCGGCCGTCTGAAAGCCCGAGCCGGCGAAACCAACAAATAAGGATTGATTAAATGCAAGAGACGAAGAAAGAAATTAAACCCGAAAGTTTGGGTAAAGTGGTTTTGCTTTTGGGCGGCATGTCCAGCGAGCGAGAAGTTTCTTTGATGAGCGGCAAGGGGGTGTACGATGCCTTAACTGACGCCGGCGTTGACGTTACCCGTTTTGATCCGAAAGAACAGTCTATTTCTGAATTGGAAAAGGGCGGCTACGACAGAGCTTTTATCGCGTTGCACGGACGCTATGGTGAAGACGGTAGCATCCAGGGCGTATTGGAATATCTGGGTGTGCCTTATACGGGACCGGGGGTAAAGACCAGCGCCATCGCCATTGATAAAAATTTGACCAAGCAGATTTGGCGTGAACGCCAAATTCCTTGTCCGAAGGGCATGTTGGTTTCGCCCGACAGTGATTTGCATTTTGTGATGCAGGAATTGGGACGTGACTTGGTGGTGAAACCTGCTCGCGAGGGCTCCAGTATCGGTTTGACCAAGCTGAAGGACGCAACGGTAGAGGATCTGCGGGTAGCCATTGAAAAGGCAGCGGTTTTGGATCGTCACGTTTTGGTCGAGGAACGAATTTTCGGACGTGAGTTGACTGTTGCCGTAATGGGCGCCGGCCAAGATGCCAAGGTTCTTCCGATTATTGAAATCATTGCTCCGAACGGTGATTACGACTATCAAAATAAGTACTTCACCAACGATGTGCGTTACGAATGCCCGGCTAAGCTCTCCGATGATATTCGCGAGGATATTTCGCGCGCGTGCCTGAGCGCCTATCGCGCGTTGGGAGCCCGAGGCTGGAGCCGAATTGACCTTATTTTGGCCGATGACGGCTCGTTTAGTCTTTTGGAAATGAATACGTCTCCGGGCATGACGGCTCACTCTCTGGTGCCTTTGGCTGCTAAAAACGCCGGCATGAGTTATCAAGAGCTTGTGCTTCAGATTCTGTCTGAGGCTCGACTGGATTTCGCGCACTCCTAAAACCGGCTGATGAAGCGAATTCTCAAAGCGGTTCTGGTTGCGTTTGCGGTATTGATGCTGCTTGCTGCGGTCGCGGTAAGCAGCTTTCCGCGTTATGCCGAGTCGTTTTTTACAATTCGCGCAGTGGAATTAACGGGTGAAATTGATCATATTTCATCCGTTCATTTCCGGAGGGCTTTGGGTAATACCACTTCGGGAACATTTTTCAATATTGATTTGGCCGCTATTCGAGAGGCGGCGTTGAAAGCGCCTTGGGTCAAGGCTGTGAATGTTAGAAGGGTGTGGCCAAACAAAATCAATATTGAAATCACGGAATATAAAGCGCTTGCCTTGTGGGAAGACGGTCGTTTGGTTTCAGTGGACGGCGAGCTTTTCGCAGCCAACCCCGAAGAGGCGGATAATCCCATGGCGTTGCCGGAATTTTTCGGACGAGCTGAGATGGTTCAAGAAGTCACCCGTCGCTACAAGCGTTTTAATAAAATGCTTCAGGTTGTTATGCCCAAGGCCCGAGTGACGGAAGTGAGCGTTAATGACCGCGATAGTTGGGCTTTGGCCATTTCCTCGGACGAAATTCCGCCGACTCGTATTGAATTGGGGGTTGAGCACGAAAATTGGACCCTCGAGGATCGTTTCGGCATTGTTATCGTACAATATCCTGATGTCGTTAAGTTGATGAAGGGCGCGCCGTCCAGCATTGACGCAAGGTATGAATTGGCTTTTTCTGCAACGCTGCCTGAAAAAAGTCTGAGAATTTATCGCTCGCAAGACGGGCGACGTCAGGCGGCGGAATCCATTGCAGAATCCAACAGGCAAACGAGTGGTGCAAGATGAAAGAAAACAAAAAAATAGTCACCGCATTGGATATCGGATCCAGCAAGATCCTTGCCGTTGTTGCAGAAATTTATAAAGACGGAACGTTCCGTGTTTTAGGACAGGGCCGCACCGAATCGCAGGGGGTTCTTGACGGCAATGTCACGAGTCCTGAAGAACTCCAACCACAAGTTAAAAACGCTTTAGTTGAGGCTTTCGGTATTGCGGGGAAAATGCCTGGCACCGAAACTTGCACGAATATTTCCGGAAAATCCCTGGAAGGGAAAGATTCAAGCGCGGAAATGCCTTTGCGCGGGCGCACGGTGACGCTCACGGACATGAAAAATGTCCAGAGCCTTGCGCAAGAAGCCATTGATATGAAGGAAGACCAGCGTCTCATTAAGTCAGAGCTTTTGTACTACATGCTCGACGATCAGGATGAGGGCTTTGTCGGACAAAATCCTCTGGATGCGAAGAGCTCCCGTATTTCGGCTCATATGCACTCGGCGGTGGCCAGCGCCGCCAATGCCATCAATCGCATGAAGGTTATTCGCCGCAGCGGCATGGATATTTCACACATGTTGCCTGAGGCGTGGGCCAGCGGATACGCGGTTCTGACTGAAGACGAAATTCAAAATGGGGTGGTGTTAATTGATATTGGCGCAGGCACAACCGATGTGGCTGTTTTCATGGCGGGCGTTCCGCGTTTTACCTATACGTTAAATTATGGGGGCAGGCGGATTACACAACGTTTGAGCGGTTATTTGCACTGCACCATGCAGCAGGCTGAAGCGATTAAAAATAAACTCGATTTGCGCTGCAATCCGGAAGATTCCGAAGTCATCCTTTATCGCGCGCCGATTGAAGAGGGCGGACGCAAGTATTCAAAGCTTGAGCTTTCGAAGATTATTTACAAAGAAGTTCGAAATCTAAACTTATCCATTGGTAAAAAGCTTTTCGAGGCCGGATGGTACACGACCGATAACGGCGCCCCCTGCAATAAACTCACCGGAGGCATTGTTTTAACGGGTGGGACCGCTCTTTTACTCGGTATCACTGAACTTTTTTCTGCGATGCCCGGTCCTTTGGCCTATACCTTCAGTACTCGTTTGGGACGCTCGCACTATAGCGGCGACGCCTGCATTGGTTTGAATTCACCGAAAGAAAGCGCGGTGATGGGGCTTATTGCCTATGAGGCTCAGCTTTTCCGGGATGGCGAAGACACGGAAGGTGAACTGGATTCTTCCAACGATTCTCGTTGGGCTAAATTCAAGCGCTTTGTCACGGAGTTCTTTATCGGTCAGTACTGATTGATCACTCAAAAGCGTTGATCTGACCGACAGCTTAGAACGTCCAACCCAACGTGAGACCGACATTAACACCGGAGCTATCGTCTCTGAAAAGTTCTCCTCCGACATCAAGGTTTGCGTAGAAATCCTCATGCATACCTATTGTGAAAAAATGACGATAGCGACATACTGTTCTTGATAGTTTCTTAAATTACAAAGATCATATGTCGGACAGAAGAAACTTTTTAAAAAAACGTTTGGGACTGCGTTCTTGATCGGCACGTTGCACGCCAAAGAAGCACAAGCAGAACCGTCTTCATCTCAATGGGTAAGCATTATTGATTTGGATCTATGCGACGGTTGTGTCGGATCTGAGATTCCTGATTGTGTGGCAGCTTGCAGACAACACAATAAAGAACGTTTCCCGGAGCCGAAAAAACCGTTGAAGCCATATTGGCCTCAGAAGATATTTGAAGATTTTTCCGATCAGCGTGACAGGATTGATCGTCTGACACCATATAACTGGCTCTATGTTGAGAAAGTGATTTTGGAGGACGGAAAAACTGTTTTTGCCCCGAGGCGCTGCATGCATTGCTTCGATGCGCCTTGCCGAAAAATTTGTCCTTTCGGTGCAATTGATCGCTCAAAGGAAGGCGCTTTGCAAATCAATCCCGAAGTTTGCTTTGGCGGGGCTAAATGCCGTGATGTGTGTCCTTGGCAAGTGCCTCAACGCCAGGCGGGTGTCGGGCTTTATTTGGATGTGGCTCCAAAGTTTGCGGGCGGAGGAGTGATGTACAAGTGCAATTTTTGTGCCGACAGCTTACGAAAAGGCGAGGAGCCTCTTTGCAGTCTCAATTGTCCTAAAAAAGCGATGATCTTTTTACCTCTTAAAGAGGCAATTGAAAAACTTCGTCAAATTGCAGAGGGGCGCCAGGTGTATGGACTTAATGAGAATGGCGGCACGGCAACTTGGTATGTCAGTTCAGTTCCTTTTGAGAAGATTCAGGTGGCGATGTTAAAAACAAAAAGGATATCGGACAACGATGGCAGACCAGGATTCCCCAATGTCAATCCTGAGCTTGAAAATTCATTTAATTGGGCGGCGGCGACTCTGGCTGCGCCCGTTGCAGCCGTTGGACTCGCCTATTTAATCGCACGGCGTAATAAAAAGAGAAATAAAACGAAAACGGGGGATTGACAATGAAAGTTTTTCGACAGACTCTTCGTAATCGTTTGGTTCATTGGGGAATCGCTTTGTCGTGTTTGGGTTTAATAGTGACCGGTATTTTGCAAATGCCCGTGGCAAAGCGTTATGGAATAACCTTAATTTTCCCCTCGACGGCTGATTTTTTCGTGACCTTGCCCTGGCATTACGCTTTCGCAGTGGTCTTCACTTTTCTGTGTATTTTCCATGTTGTGGTTCACGCCATGGAAGGCTCTTTTGACATTGTGCCTAAAAAAGGGGATTTCACTAAAAGTATTCAAATCATAAAAGCGCTATTAACTGGAAAGGAAGAGCCGCCATCAGAAAAATACCTCCCTGAGCAGCGCTTGGCTTGGGCGGCTTTTGCTGTTGTTTTTGCGCTTCTCATTGTGACCGGACTATTAAAAACATTGAAAAACATTCCTGGTATCGAATTCGCTGACCCGACGCTTTTTTGGTTAGCTCAACTTCATAATTTGGGGATGATTCTGACTATTGTTCTCTTTTTGGGTCACATGGCTGCCTTTATTTTCAAAGCGAACCGATTTTTAATTCCAGCCATGTTTACCGGTTACGTAGACGCACAATACGCCAAACACAGGCATAAGTTGTGGAAAATTGATAGGTAGTCGTCCGACAATATAATTTGAGCCGTTTCATCAGAAACGGCTCAAAAAGTGATTAAACCAACGTATCTCCTAGTGCTTTGATTCTGTCATCAAGTCCAGCCAAAGCTAAAAGTAACAAGATTGATTTTTGTTCACAGGCTTCAACGCCGGTAGGGTCAAACCACTCGTTAAGAGTGTGGGTGCCATATTCACGACCTCCTCGACCGAGGCAGACACCCGGAATGCCTTTTGCCAAAGCCATATTGGTGTTGGTGCAACCGCCGGGTTTCAGACACGGCTCAATTCCCAGAGACCGAGTGACTGCTTTCGTAGTTTGAATTATCCGGCAGTCATTCGCTTGACAGCCGGCCGGCACGTCTAATTCCTTTTCGTAACTGACTTTAATCAGTCCAGGACTACCCTTGCGATCGTTTTCAAGCTTTGCACCCAATTCAAATGCTTCTATCATTTTCGCGTTTAAGCTGTCCAATTCACTCTGACTGTTTGATCGGGCATTAATTTTGAAGGTACATTTTTGTGCGATACCATGAATTGCTTGTCCGCCCTCTATAAGACTAACCGTGAGAGTCGTTTTAGGATCTGACGGAAGTTCAATGTCAGCGATTAAGGCCGCGGCTCGCGTCGCTGCGTGTATTGCGCTGGGCATTTGACTGGCTGTCCATGCATGACCGCCTGGTCCCGTGAATGTCACACACCAGTCCACCATTCCGGTAGCGTTCGCATAGAAGACGTTGTTGCTTGGTCCGTCTATGGAGATGGCTGCCAATACCTCGGTTTTTCCGTCAAGACTATCCAGAAGAGTCTTCATGCCGAGCATGCCCCCGAGGCCTTCTTCGCAGACAGTCGCCGCGATGATAATGTCATGATAGGGTCGAAGCCCTGTTTTTTTAAGTGCTGAAAAGACAGCAAGGTTGGCTGCTATCGCGCGCGTGTCATCGCAAATGCCGGGGCAGTGAATGAGACCTTCATCATCAACAGAAATGCCTTTGACATCTCCAAACGAAAAGACTGTATCCAGGTGACCTTCAAGAAGAACTGATTTGCCGGTATTGCCCACGCCCGGCCAAACGCCCCAGACATTGAAATGCTCATCAATAACGACATCCTTTAGACCCGCTTCGCGTAAAAGATCTGCGTATCTTTTCGCCTTTTTTTCTTCGTGGAAGGTAGGCGCCTCAATAAGAGTCAATTCTTTTTGTATTTCAATAGTTTCAGGTAATTTATCTTTGACAAGGCGGAGTGCGTCTTGAACATCACTTTGTTCAAGGAGGCATTCAACGGTTAGCAGAATGTCTCGGTCATACTTATTCTCATTCATGGCGATTGCCCTCAATAACAAAATGGCTTCCCCGGGAGGGGAAGCCGTTTAAAGAGAATGAACTAGGCAAAAATTGTCAATATGCCCGGTACGAAAATAAACAGTATTAAAAGCAGGACGTATGTGCCGATATAAGGCAACACTTCCTTGACCACGCTTTCAAAACTGACGTTGGCAATGTTGGCTGCAATAAATAGGTTCAGTCCGACGGGCGGAGTAAATTGCCCGACGGCTAAAGCGATGATCGTAAAGACGCCGAAGTAAACATTGTCGATGTGCAACGCATTGACTACGCCCATCATCGTCGGAACGAAAATCACAAGAGCTGCGACGTTATCAAGGAAAGTTCCCATGACCAGTAACACGAACAACACAATAAACATCACAACGGTGACGTCACTTGTCCAATTCATAATGCCGGCGGCAATGGATTGTGGTAATTGTTCGTAGGTGATAATGAAACCGAACAGGTTCGCAGTACCCATCAGGAACATGATCAAGGCAGAGCTTTCAGCTGTATCACGGAAAATCTTAATAAGTGACTTCCAAGTCAGGTTTCTATAAACAAAGAAGCCGATGATCAAACCGTAAAGACAGGCAACGGCAGCCGATTCTGTCGGTGTGAAAACGCCTGCGTAAATGCCACCCAAAATGATAAAAGGCATCATCAACGCCAAAATACTGCCGCGGACAATTTCGCCGACTTTTTCCTTAGGAACCGGAGGCTCGGCTTGAAGACCCGAGCGTTTGGCTATGACATAGTTGGTGAACACCAACGCCGCTGCGATCATGATGCCCGGCACAATGCCGCAAAGAAACATTGCGCCGATGGATGCCCCCGAAGAAACACCGTACACCACCATTGTGAGGCTTGGCGGAATAATTAAACCCAACGCGCCGGAAGCGGCGACCACGGCGGCAGAAAAAGCGCCGTTGTAACCGCGTTTGGACATTGAGGGAATCATAATGGAGCCAATGGCTGCGGTTGTCGCCGGAGCTGATCCGGAAATGGCTCCGAAAAAGGCCGAAGCGCCAGTGCTGACGTGCGCCAAACCTCCGGGATATTTACCGACCATCAGAGAGGCAAGCCCCACCAATCGGTCGGAAATTTTCGCCTCAGCCATGATGGCGCCGGCCAACATGAAAAGGGGAATGGCCATGTAAGTGAAGGTGTTAACGCCGTTGAAGATTTTTTGTGGTAACAGCAACAACGGCATGTGACTGCAAGTGACCAACGCCAAGACAGAGGCGATACCTAATGCGACCGCAATCGGGACGCTGATGAGCAGCATTATGAAGAAGGCAACAAATAAGACAGTGACCATAATCTGCTCCTCTATTGTTTTTGACCGTTGCGGTAATTTTGAATTTCTTCGTAAATTTGCTTAATGATGTAAACAATTGAGATGGCGGCAGAGATCGGGATAGAAATCACGATGTAGCCGACCGGAATGCCGGTGGAGGGGGACATTTGCATCATAGAGCGCTGAGTAAGTGTCCAACCGTAGTCAAGCAGCAAATAGAAGAAAATGATCATGGCGGCGTAAGACAGAAGCCGCACAAAAAGCCGCACATTCAAAGGAAACTTTTCAACCAAAAAAGTCACGGCGATGTGAGTTTTATTGTAAACGGCGCAGGTGCTGCCAAACATTACAACGTAGACCATGGCATAGATGGCCAGTTCTTGCCCTTCCGGGAAAGGGATACTTAAGCAATAGCGACAAACAATACCAATTAACACAAGCACAGTCATGAACATGGTTATTAGTGCCGCACATACTCCAATGAAATAGTTGAACTTATCGAGAAATTTCATGACTAGGCTTCCTAACAACAAGCACTTCACAGAGGGAGGTCTCCCGGCGCGAGAGCGCCGAGAGACAGTGGCTGATTAATTAGCCGGCAACACACGCCTGAACTTCTTCAATGAGCTTAGCGTTAAGGGTCTTCTTCCATTTTTCGATAACCGGTTCTACGGCTTTACGGAACGGAGCCTTGTCAACGTCGGTGATCTTCATGCCAAAGCCAGCGATTTGCTTCCATTGTTGGACTTCAAGATCGTCCACCATCTTGGTGTGGATCGGGCCCATTTCACGCCCAGCCTGAAGAATCGCCTTTTGATAATCCTTCGGCATGCGTTCAAGCAAGGCCTTGTTCATCAAGATAGGCGAAGACATATGGATGTGACCGGTGCGACTCACATACTTTTGAACTTCGTAGTACTTTTGAGTGACGATGTGGGCGGGCGGGTTTTCTTGACCGTCAACTGTCTTCAATTGCAGAGCGGAGTAAAGTTCGCCGAAGGAAACAACCGTCGGGTTGGCGCCCAGGGCCTTAAATGTATCCACGAAGACTTCCCCTTCCGGCACGCGAATGTTCATACCTTTCATATCAGCAGGCGTTTTGATTTCTCTTAAATTATTGCTGACATGGCGCATGCCGTTTTCCCACCAGCCGATCACAATGGCTCCGTGCGGTTCCACCAATGCGGCGAATTTTTCACCGAGCGGACCATCGAAGACCTTGCGGTAGTCATTGTCATCGTTGAAGATGAAGGGGAGATTGCCGATACCCATATCGGGGATCCAGTTGGACAAAATTGTGTCAGAAGTTTGGCACAGATCATGCGTTCCCATCATGACGCCTTCGGTAATTTCCAATTGCTTACCCAATTGGTCAGAAGGGAAAACCGCCACGGAAACACCACCACCGGTTAATTCGGTGACGCGTTTACCGAAAAGTTCGGCGATTGCCTGATAATGGTGGTCGGGAGCGCCCGTATGGCCGAACTTAAGGTTAAATTCAGCCTTGGCCGCCTGAGCCATCCCTGTCATACTGAATGCTGTTAAGGCAGAAAGGGCTTTAAGACAGTCGCGACGAGATAACATAATGGTCCATCCTCAGTAGTGTCCAAATCGAACTTTAAAAATGCAGCTAAATTCTGTTCGTCTCCGG
>ERZ791796.468-NODE-468-length-42493-cov-21.590579_pt1 | contig 42493 bp, 28 predicted proteins | sample MGYA00510311_ERZ791796 | MGnify/ENA primary metagenome ERZ791796 (study PRJEB30046, sample SAMN00792042) | human gut metagenome | study: EMG produced TPA metagenomics assembly of the A metagenome-wide association study of gut microbiota in type 2...
GTATTTACAATATTACTTCTCAATGGTTTGCTTAACCTTTATTCAGTTTTCAGGGTACTCCCTTTAATATACACCTTTTAAAAGGTGACCTTTGAACTTACAGCACTACTTCGGTAGTGCTTTTTTGTTTGTCTAAGCGGTGTTTGCAACGTAACCGTCAAATAAAGCACAGTAAGCGTAAAATAAGGCACACCTTGACAAAAAACGAGAATAACAATAGCCCACCTGAGAGATTCAAGTGGGCTGTAAGTGTAAAAGTATAAAATTCAGAGCAGAGATTTTATCGTGTCGACACCTTGCTGTATGCTTATGAAAATCTGCTCAAGCCTGTCATATGGATTGATGTTGTTAGCCTTGGCAGTTTCGATAATCGAATAGATTATTGATGAAGCCTGAGTTCCTGCCTCGCTATTGCAGAAAAGCCAGTTCTTTCTGCCTATGACAAACGGCTTTATCGCCCTTTCTGCCGAATTGTTTGTAAGCTCAATTTTCGGATTTTTAAGAAAAGTTTCAAGCGTTACCCTCTGATTCAGGGCATAGCTGATTGCTCTGCCTGTCAGACTTTTGGGCAGAGTTCTCCCTTGGTTTTCTTCGCAGAATTTGAAAAATTCTTTTACCTTATCAGCAGAATGTTTCTCCCTGATTTCTGCGGTTTCTTCAAGAGTGTATTTCCTTTTTTCTCCGGGATTTTTCGGGTCAATCTTCTCAAGTGCAAAGATTTCCTGCGTTTGTAGGTTATTTCTTCAAGTTTTGGCTCAACAGTGAGCGGCTGTCTTTCAAGCTCAGCCTCATTAAAGAGATTAAGCTGTCCGTAATCCTCAGCTATCTTTTCTGATGATGAGCCGTAAATTTTCTTCTTGCTTAATTTCAGCTGTTCCAAAATCCAGTTGTAATTTGCGATTAATTCTTTATTATGAAGTGTAAGATTTTTAATTTCAGATTGTGCTTGCTCGTATTTTTTCTCTGCCTTTTCAGTCTGGTTTCCGAGATATTTTACTTGCTTTTTCAGAGCGAATTCTGCGCCGGAAGTTCTTCATATGTAGGCATATTTTTCAAAAAAATCACGCCCCGAAATCAGTTTTTTACTGTCTTAATTATACCGCAAAAACCGCATAAATACAAGAAAACGCCCGTTTTACCGAGCGTTTTTAAGTGAATTGTATTTATGAATTTCTTCTGTTTTCAGTCCGTGCAAAAGCCACGAAAGTTCTTCCCGAGTTACTGTGTATTTATCAGTTGTAATACCTCTCAGAAAGTGGAATTTGCCGTGTTCTATTCTTTTATACATCAGGCAGAAACCGTCACTGTCCCAATACAGAATTTTCACCTTGTCGCAGTGCCTGTTGTGAAATACAAACATTGCGTTACTGAACTGATTGAGTTTGAAATTCTGCTCTACAATCGCAGACAAGCCGTCTATACTTTTTCTCATATCAACATTTGCAGAGGAAATGTAAATCTTTTCAGGGTGGATAGTCAGCATTTATTTTCACCGCCCAATACCAATTCGGAAAAATATACTTCTTTCCCGTCGGCAAGCTCGTCAGCACGTTCTATCCAATATCTGAGAGTGCTGCGTTTTATGCCGTTTTCATAACAAAATTTCTGTCCGCTCAGTTTGCTGTCCGTAAATTTTCTGACTAACAAAACTCCTTCCTGTTCTGTCACCATAACCGCCTCCTTTTGCGTTTTTTGATATTGTATCGCTTTTCGGGCGGTTTGTGTAGGTGTGCTTTATTTGACGGTTACTGCTAAACAATTATAAAAGTTTGGTCAAGCCTTTTTAAAGGCTTGACCTGAATTTTTAAATTTATTAGTTTGACTATTCGCTAAACCAAACTCACACCAATCTGAAAGTAATACTCGGGAAATTATCTTCCCCGCCGCAATTGCCGTTATTGTAAGAAATTCTGATTTTTTCAATTCGAACACTTCCGTCCGTAAACTGCACGCTTACATCAATCTCTGCTCCGTCAACAATTTTTGAAAGTATGCTGTTATTTATATTTTCCATCTTTGTTTCAAGAGTGTTTTCATCATCTGTGACTTGAATTTCTCCGTCATCACTCATACGATTTTTCGCTCTCATACTTAAAAGTTCACTGTCAAGTCGGTAATATTCGTCTGCCCAATTGTCAATTTCACTGTCTGTTCTGTCGGTTTCAACCATAAGATTTATCGCTTTATCAAGTTTTATCTCCTGTTCGTTTTCACTCGGGTTTTTTACCGTAAATGTAAATCCGTCACAAAACTCCCCATATAAACCGTCCGAATGTTCTTTAAATTCCGCTTTTGTATATTGTGAATTATCAAGACTTCCGTAATTTGAAAAATCTCCGATTTCGGCTATGGCTATACTGTTATAATAATTATAACTATTGCCGTCTTCTGCATCTTCCGAATTTTCATTATCGTTTATATATGAATTTATAAGAAAATAAATTCCTTTTTGTTTTGAATTAAATGTCACGCTCTCAATATTTTTTCCGCTGATTTTAAGGTTTGTAAGTTCAAAATCATTAAAATAATCGTTTTTTCCCTGTGCGTTTCGATAAATCGTGTCATCATTATTAAAATCTTTCAATAAATATTGACTTCCGTTGACCGACGAAAATACACCTATTTCAGACTTGTCCTCAATTTCGGCGGCGTTTGCCGTTATTGTAAAAATATTTTCATTTGAGGAATTTTGCTCTGTATTCGGTTTAAAAAATCCTGCATATATTGCAACAAATACAAACGCTGCGGCTATTGCTGCCGCTGTTCCTGTTTTCAAATTAAAAACTTTGTGCGATACACTGTTTTGTTTATATTGTTTTTCGGTATCACGCATTACTTTTATCAATTCAGCTTTCTGCTTTTCGCTAAGTTTAATATTTTTCGCATTATTTTTATATACTTCCGCATTAAAATCTTTTTTATCAGTCATATGATTGCTCCCTTTCAATAATTTCTCTAAGTTGTTTTCTGCCCCGTGCAAGTCTTGATTTAACCGTTGATTGTGTTACATTCAGTATTTTTGAAATCTCACTGATTTTTAAATCTTCATAATAAAACAAATAAATCGCAACGCTGTACTTTGGCGGCAATTGCATAACGAATTGAAAAATTGATTTATCAAAAGTATTATCCGACACACCCTGTTCGCTTGCCTCGGCAAGCGGTACGCAATGGCAAACATATGCCGATGTTTTGCAGCTTTTGGCGCAATTTACGGCAACACGCAAAAGCCATGCTTTCAGATGACTGCGGTCTTTGATTTTATGTTTGTTTTTAATTAATCTTATAAAAACTTCCTGACACACATCAAATGCATCAGCGCTGTTTTTTGTTATGTTCAAAGCCACCCTGTAAATCGTATCGGAATATTCGTTTACGACAGCTGTAACAAAATCATCGTTGTTTAAATCATTCATTATTTCACCACCTTTGTATATAACACTTTTTTAATTATAAAAAGGTTGCAAGAATATTTTTATTTTAATGGGAATTTATTGAAAGTTGGGAAAATTATGGTTTAACACAGTGTTTAAGGCAAATAATTTAAAAATTCAGGTCAAGCCTTTTTAAAGGCTTGACCTGAATTTTTAAATGCTTGCGGGTATGGGCAGCGCCCATAAAATCTTCCGATATTACAATTCATCAGGTGCAAACAGCGTGGCTGTTTGCGTGCTTGTACTTAGTTTGAAAAACAGGCGACATCCACTAAAAAGAATTATTTATAAGTAAAAATAACGATTTTCTTTCTTGGTTGTTTTCACAAATTTAAAGGTTTTCGCCATTGTGTTCAATCCGCCAAACAGGAAGGAGTTTTGTCACCATAACCGCCTCCTTTTGCGTTTTCTGTTATTGAATCGCTTTTCGGGCGGTTTGTGTAGGTGTGCTTTATTTGACGGTTACAAAACATCTGTTACAGAACCTGAAAATATGCATTATTGATACTTTGTCGGGACAGGCACACATCAGTTCTTGCTGTTTGCAATTGCCTGATCAATCAACTTCTGCAGCTTTTCGGACTGCTTTTCGGAGGTTATTGCACCGACAATCGGCTCTCCCACAATATTACCGTTTTTATCAACAACATAAGTTGTGGGGTAGGAGTACAATCCGGATGTGAATTCGCCGGCTTTACTTTTTGAATCAAACCAAATGTTTTTGTAGGTCACACCCTTTTTTGACAGAATATTCTTTGCATCAGAGATAGCTGTTTTGTCACCGTCAAGTGTAAACGAGTTGATTCCGACTACTGCTCCGCCTTTTTCTGCAAGCTGTTTATTCAGAGCCTCCAGGTCAGCAAGCTCTTCCACGCAGGGATTGCAGGTGGTAAACCAGAAGTTTACTACGGTAACGGTATTTTTTGCAAAAAGCGTGCTGCTATTAACTTCGTTTCCGTCAAGATCCTTGCCGTCAAATGTCGGGAATTTTGTCAGATTATCATTTTCTATGGGCTTACCGTTTTCAGCTGGAACGCTCTTATCCCCATCAGATGGTTTTTCTCCGCATCCGGGAAATTTTTGTTCCAAAATTGTCAGCTTTCCTTCGATTTCCTTAATCTCTTCGGCGCCTTCATTAAGCACCTTCAACTCATCTGCGCTGAACTGATCCTTGATGCCGTCAATCGTTTTCAGAAGAAAATCACCGTAGTTTCCGCCGTCCTCAATCATCGTCATACCCTTATCGGCTGAAATAAATACCTTTTCCCAAAGTGCGCTGTTTTCGGAAAGAATAGCATTTTCTCGTGCCATCAGTTTTTGATGCAGGTCGGTAGCCTCGTCTTTTGTATTTGGATTCACAGCTGTCAGCATAGCTGTTTCGCTTTTCTTATTTGTGGTAGTATTAGTAGTATTAGTAGTATTAGTCGTATTGTCTTTGTTTGTGCCACAGGCGGCAAAGCTTAACAACATCGTCAAGGCAGTCAGTAAGGTTAAAATTTTTGTCATTTTCATAGTGTTTACTCCTTTTCTGTTTCGATTTCTGTTTCAATTTTTTGTTTTGGTGTTTCTGCTTTTTTAGCGGGACAATCATTTTCATTTTCTTTGCCAAAGCCGTAGCGGAAGCTGACCGCCTTTACAGGACAGGCACGGATACATTTACCGCAGCGTATGCATTCGGCGTGGTCGGGAGTTTTGGTTACATCTACATCCATCTTGCATACTTTGGCACACTTTCCGCAGGAAATACATTTGTGTTTGTCTACTTTCATTCCGAAAAGCGACACCTTGTTAAGCAATGCATAAAATGCACCGAGAGGACACAGCCACTTACAGAACGGTCTGTAGAAAAGTACACTCAGTACGATTACCGTAATTAATATGCCCAGTTTCCACGAAAAGAGCGTACCCAGTGCGGCACGGATTCCCGAATCGACGGCGGCAAGAGGGATTGCCCCCTCGAGTACCCCTTGAGGACAAAGATACTTACAGAAAAAAGGATCTCCCATATCCACATCGTTTGTAATAAGCATTGGCAGCAAAATTACAGCAAAAAGTAAAACTGCATATTTTATGTATGTCAGCGGTTTTAGCTTTTTAGTGGAAAGCTTTTTTGTCGGTATCTTATGTAACAGTTCCTGAAGCCATCCGAACGGACATAAAAAACCGCAGATAAAACGTCCGAGCAGAACCCCTATCAATATGAGGAATCCTGTGATATAATATGAAAAACTAAATTTTGACGAACCCACCACTGCCTGAAACGAGCCGATTGGGCAGGCGCCCGATGCCGCCGGGCAGGAATAGCAATTCAGCCCCGGCACACAAACAGCCTTTCCTTTGCCTTGATAAATTCCGCCCTTAAAAAAATTCGGCAGATGAATATTGCTCAGCAAAGTTGCTCCTGCTTGAATCAGCCATCTAAAGCGTGAGAGGAACTGCGATACACCGCCTCTTTTTTTCTTTGGTTCTTTGTTATCCAATTCCCACACACTCCAAACACAGCCGGATTGCCTTGCTTAACACGGTTTCTGCCTCTCCACGCAGAGCTCCGTAACACAGCATCGTAATTCCGCAGATAATCAGTACGATCTGAAATATGGCTTTTTTCTTTCGAGTCAATTCGGTCACCCCTTTCTTTTATGCTCTAATTGTAGCACATAGGATGTAAAATCTCTGTTAAGAATTAAAACTTAACAAAAACTTTATGTATGAGCGATATAATTAAATTATCAAAGAAATATTAAAACACAATAAGGAGAGTTTTTATGCGTATTTTAGTAATTGAAGATGAGCGTGCGCTGTGCGAGACAATTGTTCGCAGCCTTAAACGACTGGCATACAGCGTTGATTTTTGCTATGACGGAAACAAAGCAAATGAGTTGCTCGGAATGGAAAAGTACGATCTTGTTTTACTTGATCTGAATTTACCCGGTGCAGACGGGATGACGGTACTGCGAACTCTGCGAGAAACCGACAGGGATACCGGAGTGTTAATTCTTTCGGCACGCTGTGAGGTTGCCGATAAGGTGGAGGGGCTGGATGCCGGAGCAAACGATTATCTGACAAAGCCGTTTCATTTGGAGGAGCTTGAGGCACGAATACGCAGTCTGACTCGCCGGCGTTTTACACAAAACAATGTTGTTTTGAACTGTGGAAAGGTTGCTTTTGACACCAAAGCCCGTGTTGCCGTTGCTGACGGTCAGGAACTGTCACTTACCCGAAAAGAAATCGGAATACTTGAATATTTACTTCTTAATCAGGGTCGCCCCGTCAGTCAGGAAGAGCTGCTCGACCATGTTTGGGATAACAGTGTTGACAATTTCAGCAATTCAATAAGAGTACATATTTCTGCATTACGAAAGAAACTGCGTGCGGCACTCGGCTACGACCCGATTCGCAATCGCATTGGTGAAGGATATGTTATGGAGGAAGAAAAAGAATGAAAAAGCTATCCTTGCAATGGCGCATAACTCTGATGACAGCACTTCTTATCGGAGCTACCTGTGTTTTTATGAATATTCTTATCGGCTATTCCGGCAGCCGTTACATGGATTCCATAGGCTCTTATGTTACAGGTTACGGAGATACGGACAAAGGAGAACCTGACTTTTTCGATCCCGAACACGAAAAGCTTGATCGTGAATTAACTATCGTAATTAACGGAGCACAGGAATCCTTTATCACTACCAATTGGTATATTACGGCGGCGGCAACATTGTTAGGCGGTGTGCTTGCGTATTTTTTAAGCGGGCATGCGCTGAAGCCTCTGCGTACTTTTACAGCTCGGGTTGAAAAGGTTCAACCTAACAATTTGACGGATATGAAGATAACCGAAGAGGTTCCGCCTGAACTGAGACAATTTGTCAAGTCATTCAATCGGATGCTTGACCGTCTTGATGAGGGATTTACCGCTCAACGACAGTTCACGGGAAATGCGGCGCACGAGTTGCGTACGCCACTTTCGCTGATGCAGGCACAGCTTGAACTTTTTTCGGCAGAGCATCCCGAGGTGTTGCCGGAAACGGCGGAGTTCCTCCGATTGTTGCGTGAGCAGACCGAACGAATGACGCAAATGACAAAAACCCTGTTGGAAATGAGTGAGCTTCGGACAGTATCGTGTGCCGACCGCATAGAGATAGCTCCTATGGTAGAAGAGATTTTCACTGACCTTGCACCCCTTGCAGAGAAGAACAACATTACACTTGAAAGCACGGGCGATGCTGTTATGACAGGCAGTGACACGCTGATTTACCGTTTGTTATATAATCTGACCGAAAACGCTATACGCTACAACCGTTTTGACGGTACAGTGAATATTACCGTAACGCACAAAGACAATCAGCTTGTTATTACGGTTGCGGATACCGGCTACGGCATCCCCGAACAATACAGAGAAAGTATTTTTCAGCCCTTCTTTCGTGTGGATAAATCCCGAAGCAGAGAATACGGCGGCGTAGGCTTGGGGCTTTCTTTGGTGTGGGAAATCGTCACACTGCACAATGGTAAAGTTCGTGTGGAAGAAAGTTCGGAAAAGGGTACTGCTATATCAGTAAAGTTCCCGATAGATACGATAAAAATATAATATTTTGCAAATTTTTTTTAGTAAATTGTTGAAATTACCGTAGTCCTGTGTTATAATATAGTTAATTAATCGATTAGTTATCAAAAGGAAGCGAACATTATGAGAACAACAGAGGAACAACACAACGAGCGTAAGCGGGAAATGATGGAAAAATGCTTTGAATGTTATGCTGAAAACGGGCTGACCGGTACGGGTATCAAGGCTTTGGCGGCAGCGTGTGGGTGTACAACGGGAAATCTGTATTCCTATTTCAATAGTGTGGATGAACTGATTATTGAATCAACTGCATACTGTATGGAAAAGGTTGAGGATGATTTTATGGAAAAAGCTCCCACCGACCCGAATGATGTTGTCCGATTTGTGAGAGAGGTTCCGTATTGGACCGCAAAGAAGCACGGCAAAAAATATCGGCTGATGTATCAGGTCTATACTCATCCGAAATATATTGAGCACGGCAAGAAATTCTTTGAGGGAGTGAATGAGCGCTATACCGAATATGCCAAGCGGTTGGAGCCGAAAATCGGTATTCCGTACACGGTGATTACACCGTTGATTTTTATATTTGTTCGTGCCTGTGTACACTATGCTATGTTTGAGGATGAATATTATTTAAAAACCCAAATGGAGGTCTTAAAACAGGGTGTCGCTCTGTTTGCGGATAAATACCGTTCACAATATTTGAAGGGAGGAAACGGAAAATGAAAAAACGAATACTCTGTACCCTGCTCACCCTATGTATGGTGATGTGTGTTGCTTTACCTATTATGAGCTATGCCACTCTGGGAGTATCGGCATCCGACTCGAGTGCATACGGCACACTGCTCACACCCGACACAACCCCACCGGTCGGATGGGCAGAGGATGAAAGCAACCCGTACGGCACAAAAAAGGGTCAGCCCTTTGCCATCACCCCATGGTATGAGCCGATCATTTACAGCTACCGCAACGCAGAGGGGCAGGCGGCGCAGGATCATACCAAGGTATACAGTAAGTGGAATTTCGGTATCAACATTGCCGAATGTACACCGAGTGCCCATCGGGTTTCTGCTGTCGATAATGTTGCATTTGCTGTTGGAACAGCTTACGACCCACTCGGCACGGGCAGAAACGATCATGCCATCTTTGTCGGTCTTTGCGATATGGATAATTCCAAGAACACTGCGAAGATCTGCTACTGGGTACAAAACCTTGTAAACAACAAGCGCTCCGAGCTTCAGAAAATTGCCGACGCTCCGATGTGGGCGTGCAAGAAACCCGGTTACGGCGAGCTGGAATATCAGGAATTCCGCCACTATTTCAATGTCACGGCGGGCGACTATGATGGTGACGGAAAGATGACCGCCGTTATCACCTACGTCGGCAATGATGATTTATGGGGAATCGCCGGCACGGGAATTGCCGGAGAGCAGGGACTTTCAAGAAAATCGTTTGTCAAATCCAAGGGCAGCGGCAATGCCTATTTCGACGGCTGGAACACGACTCTGTATGAGCGCGACCAGATCACGAAGTCGCTTGTCTCGGCGGATATTGACCGTGACGGCTGCGATGAGCTTATCGTGTACGCAGGCATTGCCGAGCCGGATAAGATCGACGGCAGGAACAAGGAGATCTCCGGCGATTCCTTCCGTAAGGCTGTTTCAAAGCTCTCGGTATACAAAGCCGAAAACGGAAACCTCAAAAGAGTAGATCAAAAGTCCCTGATGACCCTGAACCGCGAGGATGAAAAAGCGGACGGTAGCCGTTACTACGATCATATCCGCTACGGAAACCTTGCCGCGGGAGACATCAACGGCGACGGCTGGCAGGAAATCATAATTGCCGGATATTTCCGTGAAGTCAGGGAAGAAAAGAAGAAGGGCTTTATCTGGGACAAGAAAACCGACAACGAAAACATGGGCTTTGCCGTTTATTACGGTCAGAACAAGTCAATAACGAATGTGCAGAAAACCACGATGAGCGGTTATACCGCAAACGGAACAAATGATCTGGGCGTGAAGCCGAAGCCCGCCATGACAAGCGTTGCGATCAACGGCAGAGGTACGCCCAAACAGGTATGGATCGCAGGCGGACTGTATGAGGTTCAACAGAACGGCGCGCTTAATCTTCTGCGCGACACCGCGCGCGAAAAGAATTCAAGCGCGAGATGGTGGTGGTATCAGGATGTCATCGCAGGCAATTTTGACCACAACACGGAAGGCCGCGAGCAGGTGATCGCGCTTGCCGCCGAAAGGCAAAAGGGAAGCGGTTCGGCGCGTAAATTCGACCTGTTCACCGATGTTTTCTACGGCGAGAATTTCGGCAGCGGCACTCTTTCGGTCGCCGGGAAGTATACGGTAACAGCCGAAAAGGACGAGTTTTCCAAGCTCTGCCACGATGCCGACCTTGCATGGGATATGCCGTATAACTGCATACTGCTTGCGGCGGATGTGAATAAAGACGGTCTGTTTGCTCGCTATGAGGGCAAGGGCTACGGATATTCCGATGCACAGGTGCAGGCGGTGCTCCAGGCGGCTCCGTATTTCTCGGAGCTCGGTGACTATGATCTTGATTTCTCCGACGGCTCAACCACCTACACCTTCTCCTCAGGCTATTCGGACACGAAATCGTCATCGCAGAATACCTCCTTCGGTGCGTCCATCGTCGCACAAGGAGATCTGAAGGTATGGAGATACGAGGCGACGCTCGGATATACCATGGACTTTACCAAGAGCACAGAGGATACCCTTTCAAAGGAATACAGTGCCTCCTTCAATGCCGGCGGCAACGATTCTGTGGTGTTGTACCGCGTGCCGGCGACAACCTATTATTACTCACTTTATGACCCAGAAAAGGGCGATTTTGACTTGAGCGAGCGAAATACCATCGCCCTGATGATCCCCGGGCAGCCGGTTTACACCATGCTCGACCGAGAGTATTACGATGAGTTTGCGGTACTGTACAACGAAACCTACAAGAAAGACATTGCAGCGGGAAAGGCAAAGGCTCTGCCGATACTGAACAGCAATGTTTTGCCGGAAAATTCCGAAGGCGACCCGTTCGCCTATTGGTCGAATATCGGCTCTTCCGACGCTTCGGTTACGCAATTTGAATCGCTGAGCAAGCAGAAATATGAGCTTGGCTTCGGTGCAAGCAGTATCACGAACGACTGGACTACCACATCTGAGCACGCCGAGGGAGTTGAGATGGCTCACGGCTTCTCCGCTTCGATGAAAAGCACATGGGGCGTAGACGCATTCAATATGGGTTTTCTAATCGATTTGAGCTACAGCAAAGCAACAGGTACGGTCTACACCACGACGGAAAGCAACGGCGCCAGCGGTACGGTAAACAACATCGACCGCCGTTCGCTCCTTGCCTCCTACGGAATCGACTACGATGTTTCAAACAAATACGGCTTTACCTGGGATTTTGGTATGCGTACATGGACGGCAGGAGATCAGAAGATTCCTGTGTTCGGATATGTGCTGACCAATCTTCGTGCCGCACCGCCCATACCTACACTTACAGGCGTATCCGTAACAGACAATCAAAGTGCAAAAATCGCCTGGAAGGCACCGACTGCAGACAGCAGACGCCCCTATACAGGGTATCATATCTGGATGCGTATGGATGACGGCGATTTTGTGCGTGTGACTGATGCTCCTCTGTCAGACACGACCTTTGAATATACATACGATACTCTGGAAGAGGATACCACCTACACCTTTGCGGTTTCCTCTGTCGGCAATAACGGAACGGTATCGGCATTATCCAATACCAAAACCTTCTCAACCTTTACGGGATCGGACGGCAGAGAAATAGAATTACGCAGTGACGGCAGCAGTATCCAGTGGAGATATGAGGGTGAAAGTGATGACGCTTACCGTGTTCTTGTATCACTTTCTGAGTTAAATGGAAATGACGGCGCAGATGGAAAGCAAATTGAACTGAATGTATATAATGGATTTATACAGTGAAAGTACAGCGATGATTCTGTCTGGAATAATTTGATTGCCTTGTCGGAGCTGACGGGCGAAAAAGGCGAAAAAGGCGAAAAAGGTGACAAAGGCGACAAGGGTGACAAGGGAGAAACAGGTGCGCCCGGTCAGGACGGAAAAGACGGTGCAACGCCTAAGCTAAAAATAGGTGATGATAACTTCTGGTATATCTCCTACGACGACGGACAGACATGGGTATCCCTCGGTGTGAAAGCCACCGGAGAAAAGGGTGATACCGGTGAAACCGGACAACAAGGCGAAAAGGGCGATAAAGGCGACAAAGGTGACAAGGGCGAAACAGGTACACCCGGTCAGGACGGAAAAGACGGTTCAACGCCTAAGCTAAAAATAGGTGATGATAACTTCTGGTATATCTCCTACGACGACGGACAGACATGGGTATCCCTCGGTGTGAAAGCCACCGGCGAAAAGGGCGATACCGGTGAAACCGGACAACAAGGTGATAAAGGCGACAAGGGCGAAACAGGTACACCCGGTCAGGACGGAAAAGACGGTGAAACGCCTAATCTAAAAATAGGTGATGATAACTTCTGGTATATCTCCTATGACAACGGACAGACATGGGTATCCCTCGGTGTGAAAGCCACCGGAGAAAAGGGTGATACCGGTGAGGCCGGACAAAAGGGCGACAAAGGCGATCCCGGCACTGACGGACAGGATGGTGCCAACGGAAAAGACGGTGTTGACGGTAAGGACGGAGATAAGGGCGGCAAAGGCGTTAAGGGCGACACCGGCAAGGACGGAACAAATGGAACAAACGGTGCAAACGGCTCTGACGGCAAAGACGGTAAGGACGGCATCGGAATAGCCAAAGCGGAGATCAACGCAGACGGCGAGCTTGTTATCACCTATACCGACGGCAAGGTAGTCAATCTTGGTAAAGTTGTCGGTGCGGACGGCAAGGACGGTCTTACCCCATTTATCGGTGAAAACGGCAACTGGTGGATTGGTGAGAAAGACACCGGTGTGAAAGCGGTGGCAGATGTAGCCGTTCCCGCAGGCTTCGGAAACATATCCGAAGGAAACATATCCGAACCCGCAGCTTCACCTGCTTTGGTTGCAATAGGCTCTGTTGCAGGAGTTGCGCTGCTTGGCAACCTTGGTTTAATATTATACATTGTACTGAAAAAGAAAAAAGTATAGTTTGAGATTGCAAAAACGGAGGTGGCAAGAAATGAAGAAACGAATACTTAGCATCTTACTCGTCTTTTGTATAATGATGAGCCTTATGCCGATAAGCGTATTTGCCGAGGAGGTTGGGGCAGAGGGCTCTGCCTCGGTACAGCTTGGCACAACCGCACTGAATAAAAATGTAAACACAGCGACCGCACCGACTGTGTATTTTGGGCAAAACCATGATAATAATCCCGCTGCATGGCGAGTTATCGGTTATGACGGAAGCGGTGTTACAAGCGCACAATGGGATATTACCCTGCTTGCGGCAGGCGCTATGGGAGTTATACCATTTGCCGATATCATATTATACAACGATTACGCACCGAGTAATTTGAAAACCGCGATAGATGCGCTTGCAGCAAAGCTGACGACAGAAGAAAATGCTGCCGTAAAGAAACGGGCGCTTACAAGCGGAAGTTACAACGGAGAAAATACCGACTGTGTAGCGGGAGGGCAGGTGGATAACGCTGTATTCTGGCCACTTTCCGCAAAAGAGGCTATTGCGGTAAACAACGATCTGCGTGCCTTGGATCCTGCGCATCCGAATTGGGTGGAAAGCAGTTGGTGGCTGCGCTCCCCTGGCTCCAAGACTTTTTATGTCGCCATCGTGAGTAGTGATGGTTCTGTCCAATACTCTGGGATCTCTATCCGCAAGCAAAATAATCATCTGACTGTTCGTCCTGCTTTTAACTTAAATCTGAACTCTGTCCTCTTCACATCCGCCGCTGTGGGCGGAAAGCCTGACGGAGGATTGACCGCAGTCCCCGAATACAGCGGAAACGAGTGGAAATTGACACTTTTAGATAGCAGCCGCAATTTTGCCGTAACGGAAAAAACTGCCGACGGCTACCCCAACGATACCATTACGCTGAATTACAGCGGAGCGACCACAGGGGCAAATGAATATATCTCTGCCATCATTGCGGATAACAACGGCGCACAGTATTATGGCAGAGTAGCACAGCCTACTGCCGAAAGCGGAACGGTTGAAATCAAAATCCCGTCTGATATTGCACCCGGCAACTATACCTTAAAAGTTTTCAGCGAGCAGTACAACGGCGATTATAAAACCGATTACGCAAGCAATTTCACAGACATTGCGCTGACGGTGGAAAAGCAGGTGGAAGAGCAGTTTTCCCTCACCCCCGGCGGCACCTATTACTTTGACCTCTCCAGCGCGAGCATTCCCGGCACAGCAAACAGCGGAACCTCATATGGTGCGGTTTCTTTGCCGGATACGTCGCTGCACTATGTTCCCTTTACCTATGCGGGAACAATAGAAGCCTACAAGCTCACGTCTGCGATGGCAACCACCGAGGAATATGCACAGCAGAACAAGTATCCCCACAGCCTGTTTGTGGCGGACTATGCCGTAACGCATACGGTAAGCTGGGATGACTTAAATACGAAAAGTCTGATTTTCGGCAAGGACTATGTCGCCGGCGGCGTGGACTATACCCTGCGCGCACCGTCTGTGGGAAGTAACTATACAGGTTCGGGCAATTCCGAACGCGGCGTGCCCCAAAGCAACGAATGGGACACGATGCTGAATAAGGACAGCGGATATATCCAAAACTGGAATAAAATGTATTCGTGGGGGCAGGATACTTTTTCTGGCGACGCGTCGCGCCGTGCGGTTCGCGGGTACGATTCGGCCCGCTACTGGGGCTACAACTATGCTGCGAACTCCGGCCCGTACGTCGGTTTCCGCCCCGTCCTTGAAGTCCTGAACCCTGACACACTGGGCTCTGACGGACTGAAGGTCGTTACCCTTGACCTTGGCGGCGGCAAGCTGGGTAATAGCTCCGAGGATATTCAAATCATCGTGAAAACCGGCAGCGAGTTTACCGCTCCTGCATCTGACGGTCTGACCCGCCCGGACGGAGATACAGACACCTACTTTATGTGGCTTGGCAGTGACGGAAACCTGTACGCACCCGGCGACAGATTTCCGGCTGATGTGACGACCCTGACGGTGCAGTGGACAGCCCCGACCTATGCCGTAACCTTGAATACGAACGGCGGCACGATCAACAACGGCAATGTCACTGAATATACCTACGGCGTGGGCGCAACACTTCCGACAGCCGACGATATGACCTATACGGGCCACACGTTCAAGGGCTGGTATGACAACGAAAATCTGACCGGCTCTCCTGTTACGGCAATCGGCGTCACAGAAACGGGCAATAAGGAATACTGGGCGAAGTGGGAAATCAATCAGTACACAATAACCTTTGATACCAACGGCGGAAGTGAGATTGCACCTATCACGCAGGACTACGGCACAGCAATTACCGCCCCTGCCGACCCGACAAGAAAAGGTTATACCTTTAAGGGTTGGGATAAGGAAATCCCCGAAACTATGCCTGCGGAGAATATGACGGTTAAAGCACAATGGGAAATCAATCAGTACACAATAACCTTTGATACCAACGGCGGAAGTGAGATTGCACCTATCACGCAGGACTACGGCACAGCAATTACCGCCCCTGCCGACCCGACAAGAAAAGGTTATACCTTTAAGGGTTGGGATAAGGAAATCCCCGAAACTATGCCTGCGGAGAATATGACGGTTAAAGCACAATGGGAAATCAATCAGTACACAATAACCTTTGATACCAACGGCGGAAGTGAGATTGCACCTATCACGCAGGACTACGGCACAGCAATTACCGCCCCTGCCGACCCGACAAGAAAAGGTTATACCTTTAAGGGTTGGGATAAGGAAATCCCCGAAACTATGCCTGCGGAGAATATGACGGTTAAAGCACAATGGGAAATCAATCAGTACACAATAACCTTTGATACCAACGGCGGAAGTGAGATTGCACCTATCACGCAGGACTACGGCACAGCAATTACCGCCCCTGCCGACCCGACAAGAAAAGGTTATACCTTTAAGGGTTGGGATAAGGAAATCCCCAAAACTATGCCTGCGGAGAATATAACGGTTAAAGCACAATGGGAAATCAATCAGTACACAATCACCTTTGACACCGCAGGCGGCAGCGAGATTGCACCCATTACGCAAAACTACGGTACGAAAATTACCACCCCTGCTGACCCGACAAGAAAAGGTTATACCTTTAAGGGTTGGGATAAGGAAATCCCCGAAACTATGCCTGCGGAGAATATGACGGTTAAAGCACAATGGGAAATCAATCAGTACACAATAACCTTTGATACCAACGGCGGAAGTGAGATTGCACCTATCACGCAGGACTACGGCACAGCAATTACCGCCCCTGCCGACCCGACAAGAAAAGGTTATACCTTTAAGGGTTGGGATAAGGAAATCCCCGAAACTATGCCTGCGGAAAACATTACAATCACGGCACGGTGGAGAGATACCGAAAAGCCAACGGGCGAAATTATCATAGGTACAAATAAATGGAATAAATTCTTAAACGAGCTTACCTTTGGCATATTCTTTAAGGACACACAGGAGGTAACTATAAATGCCGTTGATAACAGCGGAACTGTGTTTGTATCCTATTTGGTAACAGATAAGGATCTCTCCGAGGCTGAGCTGGACTCTCTTGTATTCCGTGCGTATGAAGAACCGTTTTCCATAGACCCTAACGGAGAATATATTGTTTATGTAATGCTTGTTGATGAAAACATTAACATAACATACCTTCGCTCCGACCGATTAACGCTTGATAATATTCATCCTGTAATCGGCGGTATTGAGAACGGCAAGACCTATTGTGAGGCACAAACCGTTACTGTTGATGAGAAGTATGTTGATACCGTTACCGTAAACGGAAAGGCGGCTACGCTTGACGCAAACGGAGGTTTTGTTCTCCCTCCGACAAACGGCGAGCAGAAGATAGTTGTCACCGACAAAGCGGGTAATAATGCAGAGATGACCGTAACAGTCAACAACGGTCATACCTTTGGTGAATGGGTATCTGACAATGACGGTACGCATACCCGAAAATGTACCGTTGACGGCTGCAATGCGTTTGAAACCGAAAATTGCTCAGGCGGCAATGCCACCTGTACCAAAAAGGCGGTATGTGATGTCTGCGGCAAAGCCTACGGAGAACTTGACAAAACAAACCACGAGGGCGGTGTACAGGAGTGGACGACAAGAACCGCTTTTGTTCACGAGCAAAAATGGAACTGCTGTGGTGCAGTAATTGTGACAAGCGAAGTACATGAATGGAAAGACGGTGTGTGCCGAGAGTGTGGATATGTATGCCTGCATAATGACGCAGACAAAAACCATATCTGCGACTACTGTAAAAAGACAATCTCTACTTATGAAAATGCGGCAACCGAAGAAATCAAAAATGCTGACACCGTAACGGCCAAACTGCCTGATGATTCAAAATCTCCTCAGACAGGTGACAACAGCAACATTATTTTGTGGATTGCATTGCTGATTATCAGCGGCGGCGTTATACAAGGAGTAACGGCATTTGGTAAGAATAAAAAACATTCTGCCAAAATTAAAGATAAGTAATATCTTACGCTCTGTCATGAAAATATAGTGAATACGGCACAGAGGGCATAGAAACCTCTGTGCCGTATTTCTTTCAGGACGACTGATTTTGAAAAACTTGGCGAGTATCTTAAAAATCTCTTTTTATACAGACGGCTGCAAGGCAGTCAGAAATTTTACATTTTGTTTATCTTGATACTCCCAATTTTGCAAATACAATTAAACTTAAATAAATTTAATAAAAATTATAAAAAAGCTAATATTTGTCCTGATTTTGTCACTGTCGGTATGTTATTATATGTGTGTAAGATAAAGAAAAACAAAACTTACATTAAACAGCTAATAACTCATTTCCATAGATATTTTCCTCTCTCTTTTTTATTAAGCACTACGCTCGACTTTGGTCGGGCTTTTGCATTTTTATCCGTAATTCTAATTTGCGTATTAAATAACCAAATATTTTAATTTTCTCTTTCATTGCAGATTTCATATGATATTAAAATTATTTGACAATTATAAAATATCGCAGACAAAATTGTAATATTTATTGATATTGTTTGCGATAAATGTTATAATGTAAAAAATATGTTGTTATATGACAACAGTTGAGGAGAGAAATAATTATGAAAAAATTTTTTGCGGTATTACTTTGCGCTGTAATGGCGGCATCTGCAACAGCTTGTGCAAATTTAAGTGCAGGCAATAGCGAGAGTTCAAAGGCTGAGAGTGCTGTTTCGCAGGCATCTGAGGAAGAAACCTCTGCACCTGAAACAACTAAGGAGGAAAGCTCAAAGGCTGAATCAAGCACAAGCATAATGTTCGGCAATATTCAGGAATACCTTGAGTATCCTTCAACTCAGAAATCTTTGGAAAGTGCTAAAGAAAGCGCTGAATCTGTTAATTTATTTACTGTTGAATGTTATGCCGATGATGATACGCTTGTGTATGAATACAAGTACATAAAGCAGTTGCCGGACGTTTCTATTGATCAGGTGGTAGAATATTTTAAAAAAAGTACAGACACCCTTGAATTAGGAATGGTTCCTGTTATGAAAGAATTGGTTGCATATGTAGATGAAACAGATCCTAAAATCAAGGTAGTTTATCTCAATGCTGACGGATCTGAGCTGTATAGTATAATATTTGATAAGTCAATTCTTGATGAAGAGAGCACAGATGAGTCAAGTTCTGCTGAGTTGTAATTTTTAGAATTTTAAAAGGATAATAAAGTTAAGTGTCTATTATAAAGTTGTGGTAAGATTAGTAAATTATGATTTAGCGGACTTTTGGTCGGGCAAAAAAGTTAAACGAAAGTAAAACTTTCCGTCCCGAAGTTAAAAGTTTGGTCAACCTTTTCAAAGGTTGTGGGTGTGGGCAACGCCCACAAATACTTTCATTTTACGCAATCTAACGGTAGCCAAACGGCTTGCCGTTTAGCGACTGAAACATAACAGCGAAATCCATTAAGTTGCGATAGCAACAAGAAAAAAGATATTCTTAAAATTTGTACCGTCATTGCATTGCTATGACGGTACATTATTTTAATCTTTTACTTTTACTAAAGGCTGTCGCCTGTTTTTTAAAACTTAGTTATCAAAAAATCAACTTCAGATTTTGCAATTTATATGATAATCTGACTAAAAATATACATCAGCAAAACAATACACGCTGTCGGGTGTTGCATTTTAGGGTAAAAACAAGCTCCGCAGGATTTATTTTCCTGCGGAGAATTTTATTTGCCTAAAATTCGAAAAATCTAAAAAATTTTTGCTTTTTTAGAAAAAAGCCCTTGACAAGCTCCCTTTGGTAGCGTAAAATAGTACAATGTACCATAATGGGGTTATGTACCGACACTGTCGGTCAAATCGTCAAAAAATTTTATCTTACAGGGGGATATTATCACAAAATCTCCAAAGTGTCAAGTGGTTTTTTGACAGGGGCATTGCCCTCAAATTTATTAAGGAGTGATACGCCTATGGTTAATGTCAAACCCGTTAAGCTCGGCAATCGTGAACGAATGAGCTTTGGCAAAATCAACGAAGTTATTGATATGCCTAACCTTATTGATGTTCAGAAGCAGTCTTATCAGTGGTTCCTTGACGAAGGTCTTAAAGAAGTATTTAAGGATGTTTCCGGAATTACCGATTATCAAAATAATCTCGTGCTTGATTTTATTGATTACTCAATTGATGTTGATCACCCGAATTACAGCATTGTTGAATGTAAGTCAAGAGATGCTACATTCTCGGCTGCTTTGCGTGTTACAGCAAGACTTTTAAACAGAGCGACAGGTGAGATTAAAGAGAGCAATGTGTTTATGGGCGATTTTCCGCTTATGACACCAAGCGGCACATTCATCATCAACGGTGCTGAGCGTGTTATTGTTTCTCAGCTCGTACGAAGCCCGGGCGTTTATTATAAGATGGACCACGATAAAACAGGTAAAGAGCTTTACAGCGCTACTGTTATTCCTAACCGTGGTGCTTGGCTTGAATACGAAACAGATATAAACGATGTTTTCTATGTTCGTATTGATAAAAACCGTAAGCTGCCTGTTACAGCGTTTATCAGATCTTTGGGTCTTGGTACAGACGCTGAAATTCTCGACTTCTTTGGCGATGACGAGAGAATGCGAGCTACTATCGAGAAAGATCAGACAAGCAGTGTTGAAGAGGGTCTTATCGAGGTTTACAGAAAGCTCCGTCCGTCAGAGCCTCCGACAGTAGACAGCGCTCAGACACATATCAATAATCTTTTCTTTGACCCCGGCAGATATGATATGTCAAGAGTTGGCAGATATAAGTACAACAAAAAGCTCGGTATTGCCGACAGACTTGAGGATCAGGTTATCGCTGAGCCTATCTCTAACCCACGCACAGGCGAGGTTATGGCTTTCAGAGATGAAAAGATCACTAAGGAAAAAGCTATTGAAATCGAAAACGCAGGCGTTCAGATTGCTTATGTAAAAGCACAGGACGAAAAAATCGTTAAGGTTATTTCTAACGGTATGGTTGACATTAAGGCTTATGTTGATTTTGACGCCGAGGCTGAATGCGGAATCAGAGAGAATGTTCGTTTTGATGTTCTCTGCGAAATCCTTGATGCCGCTCAGAACGAGGATGAGCTTAAGGAAATGCTTGCAGACAGAGCAGACGAGCTTACTCCTAACCACATTACAAAAGATGATATTTTTGCAACAATCAACTACCTTAACTGTGTTGCTCACGGCGTTGGCAGAACAGATGACATCGACCACCTCGGCAACAGAAGAATCCGTTGCGTAGGCGAGCTTTTGCAGAATCAGGTTAGAATCGGTTTCTCAAGACTTGACAGAGTTGTAAGAGAGAGAATGGCTACACAGTCACAGGATATGGACTCACTTTCTCCTAACTCACTTATCAATATTCGTCCTGTAACTGCCGCAATCAGAGAGTTCTTCGGTTCTTCTCCGCTTTCACAGTTCATGGATCAGACAAACCCACTTGCAGAGCTTACACATAAGCGCCGCTTGTCAGCGCTTGGCCCGGGCGGTCTTTCAAGAGATCGTGCAGGCTTTGAGGTTCGAGATGTTCATTACACCCACTATGGCAGAATGTGTCCTATCGAAACTCCTGAAGGTCCTAACATCGGTCTTATTTCATACCTTACATCATTTGCAAGAATCAATAAGTACGGCTTTATCGAAACTCCTTACCGTAAGATTGATAAAGAAACAGGCGTTGTTACTGACGATGTTGTTTATATGACGGCTGATGTTGAAGATAACTACACTGTTGCTCAGGCGAATGAGCCGCTTGACGAAAACGGCAGATTTGTTCATGCCAGAGTAGTCGGCAGACGCAGAGATGAATTTGTAGATCTTCCTGCCGATGAGTTTGACTTTATGGATGTATCGCCTAAGCAGGTACTTTCTGTTGCTACCGCTATGATTCCGTTCCTCGAAAACGATGACGCAAACCGAGCACTTATGGGTGCGAACATGCAGCGTCAGGCAGTGCCTCTCCTCAGAACAGACGCACCTATCGTTGGTACAGGTATGGAGTACAAGGCAGGTACAGACTCAGGCGTATGTATCCTTGCAGAGGAAGACGGCGTTGTGCTCAGCGTAGACGCACGCAATATTCGTGTTCAGTACGATTCGGGCAGAATTCAGGACTTTGAGGTTATCAAGTTCTTGCGTTCTAACCAGGGTACTTGTATTAATCAGCGTCCTATTGTTGAAAGAGGACAGAGAGTTAAGAAGGGCGAGGTTCTTGCTGACGGCCCTGCAACAGACCATGGTGAAGTTGCTATCGGTAAGAACGCACTCATCGGCTTTATGACCTGGGAAGGTTATAACTACGAGGATGCGGTTCTCCTTAACGAAAAAATTGTTAGAGATGATGTTTATACATCTATTCATATAGAGGAATATGATACAGAGGCAAGAGATACAAAGCTCGGCCCTGAAGAAATTACAAGAGATATTCCAAATGTCGGCGAAGATATGCTCAAGTACCTTGATGAAGACGGTATTATTCAGGTAGGTGCTGAGGTTCACGCAGGCGATATTCTCGTAGGTAAGGTTACACCAAAGGGTGAAACCGAGCTTACTGCCGAGGAAAGACTTTTGAGAGCTATCTTTGGCGAAAAGGCAAGAGAAGTAAGAGATACTTCACTCAGAGTACCTCACGGCGAGAGCGGTACTGTTGTAGATGTTAAGGTATTTACAAGAGCCGACAGCCGCAACGAGCTCCAGCCCGGTGTAAACAAGGTTGTCAGAGTTTATCTTGCATTAAAGCGTAAAATCAGCGTTGGCGATAAGATGGCAGGTCGTCACGGTAACAAGGGTGTCGTTTCAAGAATTCTTCCTGTTGAGGATATGCCATTCCTTCCTGACGGCACACCGCTCGATATCGTACTTAACCCGTTGGGCGTACCTTCTCGTATGAACATCGGTCAGGTGCTTGAGGTTCACCTCGGCTATGCAGCTAAGGCACTTGGTTGGAAGATTATGACTCCTGTATTTGACGGCGCTCACGAGGGCGATATTTTCCAGGCTCTCAAGGACGCAGGTTACAGCGAGGACGGTAAAACATGGCTTATTGACGGCAGAACAGGTGAGCGTTTTGATAACCCTGTAACCGTTGGTTATATGTACTACCTCAAGCTCCATCACCTTGTTGATGAGAAAATTCACGCAAGAAGTACAGGCCCTTACTCACTCGTTACTCAGCAGCCACTCGGCGGTAAAGCACAGTTCGGCGGTCAGCGTTTCGGTGAGATGGAAGTTTGGGCACTTGAGGCTTACGGTGCAGCTTATACACTTCAGGAAATTCTTACCGTTAAGTCTGACGATGTTATCGGCAGAGTTAAGACCTACGAGGCTATCGTTAAGGGACAGAACATTCCTGCTCCGGGTATCCCTGAATCATTCAGAGTTCTTATTAAAGAATTGCAGTCACTTGCTCTTGATGTTCGTGTTCTTGACGCACAGGGCGAGGAAATTGACATTAAGCAGAAGTTTGATGAGGACGAAGACATTACAGATGCAGCTACAACCGAGTTCAACGAGGAGAGCGTAATGACCGAGTCAATGGACGGTTACAACCTCGATGAAGAAGGCGAAGAGGGCAATATGTTTGACGATTCGGGTCTTGCAGCAGATGACGATGACAGCGACTACTTTGACTTTGACGACTTAAACAAGAATGATATGTAAGGAGGAAGTATAAAAATGATAGATAATAACGCATTTGATTCAATTAAAATCGGACTTGCTTCCCCTGAGCAAATTAGAGCCTGGTCTTACGGCGAGGTTAAAAAGCCCGAAACAATCAACTACCGTACATTAAAACCTGAGCGTGACGGCTTGTTCTGCGAGCGTATTTTCGGACCTACAAAGGACTGGGAGTGCCACTGCGGTAAATACAAGAGAATCCGTTTTAAGGGCAAAATTTGTGACCGTTGCGGTGTTGAGGTTACAAGAGCAAAAGTAAGAAGAGAGAGAATGGGTCACATTGAGCTTGCCGCTCCTGTTTCTCATATCTGGTACTTCAAGGGTATTCCTTCAAGAATTTCTCTTATGCTCGATATTTCTCCGAGAACACTTGAAAATGTTCTTTATTTCTCAAGATATATTGTTACAGATCCCGGCAACTGCCGTGATCTTGAAAAAAATCAGTGCCTGAGCGAAAAAGAGTACGCTGAAATGCGTGAAAAGTATGACAACGACTTTGAGGCAGGTATGGGTGCGGAGTCTATTCAGAAGTTACTCAAGGAAATTGACCTTGAGCAGCTCTCTGCACAGCTTAAAGAAGAGCTTGAAACAGCATCGGGTCAGAAGAGAGTTCGTATTCTCAAGCGCCTTGATGTTGTTGAGAGTTTCCGCCTTTCGGGCAACCGCCCCGAATGGATGATTATGGATGTTATTCCTGTAATTCCGCCTGATATCCGCCCTATGGTTCAGCTTGACGGCGGCAGATTTGCTACTTCTGACCTTAACGACCTTTACAGAAGAGTTATTAACAGAAACAACCGTCTTAAAAAGCTCCTTGAGCTTAACGCTCCTGAAATCATCATCAGAAACGAGAAGAGAATGTTGCAGGAATCTGTTGACGCTCTCATTGACAACGGCAGAAGAGGCAGACCTGTTACAGGCCCTAACAACCGTCCGCTCAAGTCACTTTCCGATATGCTTAAAGGTAAGCAGGGTAGATTCCGTCAGAACCTCCTCGGTAAGCGTGTTGACTACTCAGGCCGTTCTGTTATCGTTGTTGGCCCTGAGCTTAAGATGTACCAGTGCGGTCTTCCTAAGGAAATGGCTATCGAGCTTTTCAAACCGTTTGTAATGAAACGCCTTGTAGAAACTAAGGCTGTTATCAATATTAAGGCTGCAAGAAAAGCAGTTGAGCGTGCAAAGGACGAGGTTTGGGATGCACTTGAAGTTGTAATCAAGGGACACCCGGTTCTCCTTAACCGTGCGCCTACACTTCACAGACTCGGTATTCAGGCATTTGAGCCTGTACTTGTAGAGGGCAGAGCACTTAAACTTCACCCACTTGCTTGTACAGCGTACAACGCCGACTTTGACGGCGACCAGATGGCTGTCCATGTACCGCTTTCCGCAGAGGCACAGGCCGAGGCAAGATTCCTTATGCTTGCAGCAGGCAACCTCCTTAAACCGTCAGATGGTCAGCCTGTAACAGTTCCTACACAGGATATGATCCTCGGTTCGTACTACCTTACACTTGATAAGGACGGCGAGCTTGGCGAGGGCAAGGTATTCCGTGATGTTGATGAAGCTATGATGGCTTATCAGACCGGTGTTATCCAGCTTCACTCAAAGATTAAGGTAAGATACGAAAAGGTAATTGACGGCGTTAAGTATTCTGACCTTGTTGATACAACAATCGGTAAGATAATCTTTAACAACCCGATTCCGCAGAACCTTGGTTTTGTTGACAGAAGCAAGCCTGAAAACCGCTTTAAACTTGAGGTTGACTTCCTTGTAGGTAAGTCTAAACTTAAGAAGATTATTGATAAATGTATTAAGATAAACGGCACAGAGATTACAAGCCATGTTCTTGACCACATCAAGGCACAGGGCTATAAGTACTCAACAAGAGGCGCTATTACCGTTGCCGTATGTGACGCCGTTATTCCTCCTGCTAAGAAAGAAATCATCAAAAAGGCAGAGGCTGATGTCGATGTAGTTCGTGAGGACTATATGATGGGTCTTCGTTCCGATGAGGAGCGTTACGAGGAAGTTCTTAAGATTTGGGAAAAGGCTACAAACGATGTAACCGACGCCCTCCAGAAAAACCTTGACCGCTACAACCCAATCTTTATGATGGCTGACTCAGGTGCCCGTGGTAGTATGAGCCAGATCCGTCAGCTTGCAGGTATGCGTGGTCTTATTGCCAATACATCAGGTAAAACAATCGAAATTCCTATCAAGGCTAACTATCGTGAAGGCCTTAACATTATGGAATACTTTATTTCATCCCGAGGCGCTCGTAAAGGTCTTACAGATACAGCGCTCAGAACAGCCGACTCAGGTTACCTTACCCGTCGTCTTGTTGATGTATCGCAGGAAGTTATCATTCGTGAGGACGACTGCGGAACAACAGACGGTCTTGAGATTTTCGACATCAAGGCAGGCGAGAACAATGTTATCGAGGGACTTCACGAAAGACTTATCGGCAGATACCTCGTTGACGATTTCTGCGATTCAAACGGCAACACCCTTGTTTCTAAAGATGTAATGATGGGTGACAAAGAGGCTGACATTATCGTAAACAGCGGCATTGAGAGAATTAAGATTCGTTCTGTACTTTCCTGTCGTGCTAAGCATGGCGCTTGTAAGAAGTGCTACGGCTCTAACCTTGCAAACCGCCAGCCTGTAACAGTCGGTGAGGCAGTTGGTATTATTGCCGCTCAGTCAATCGGTGAGCCTGGTACACAGCTTACAATGAGAACATTCCATACCGGTGGTGTTGCATCGGCAGAAGATATCACACAGGGTCTTCCAAGAGTTGAGGAGTTGTTTGAGGCTCGTAAGCCAAAGAGCCTTGCAATCATCAGTGAAATTGACGGTGAAGTTAGATTTGAAGAAATCAAAAACGCTCGTCACGCTGTTATCTTCAACACTGAAACAGGCGAAGAAAAGCAGTACCTTATTCCTTTCGGCTTTAGAGTTAAGGTTCAGGAGGGACAGATCATTAAGAAGGGTGACAAAATCACCGATGGTGCTGTTAATCCACATGATATTCTTGCAATTCTCGGCTCAGACGCAGTAATGAACTACCTTATTTCTGAGGTACAGAGTACCTACCGCTTACAGGGTGTTGAGATCAACGATAAGCACATTGAGGTTATCGTTCGTCAGATGATGAGAAAGGTAAGAGTAGATGACGCCGGCGATACCAAGTTTATGTCAGGTCAGACCTATGACAAGAACGATGTTCTCTTTGAGAACGAGCAGATTAAAAAGCGTATTGCAAACGGTGAAGAAAACCTCAGAGAGGCAACATTCACTCAGCTGCTCCTTGGTATTACAAAGGCAGCACTCGCAACAGACAGCTTCCTTTCAGCCGCATCATTCCAGGAAACAACAAGAGTTCTTACAGATGCAGCTATCAAGGGTAAGGTTGATCCGCTTATCGGTCTTAAGGAAAATGTTATTATCGGTAAGGTTATTCCTGCCGGTACAGGTATGCCAAGATATGCAGGCGTAAAGCTCGATGAGCCAAAGCCTGAGGTTGAAGATACACAGGAAAATGAAGTTGAATCAACCGAGCAGACCGAAATTGCCGAATAAAAATTAATAATATTTTGATTTAGCATCAAATAAAGCCCGACAATGACTAAGGTTGTTGTCGGGCTTTTTGCGTGAGATTTTATTAACATTTTGTTGTAAGTATGTTGAAAGATTTGGTGTTTAGCAGACTTTTGGTCGGGCAACAAAGTAAGACAGATGCCAAACTTTCCGTCCCGAATATAAAAGTTTGGTCAACCTTTTCAAAGGTTGCGGGTTTGGGCAGAGCCATAAAAGTTTCCTTTATAGCTTACTTGCAGGAGCAAACAGTGTGCTGCTTGCGTGTTAAGACAAATGCTTGTGTAAGTAGGCGACAGCCTTTTAAAAAGGAATGTTCTATTATATATTGTTAAAGCAACTAATGTTTTAAATTAAAATGCCTACCATTTCCGCTTTTCTTTTGCGTGAAAAGAAAAGCTCCAAAAGAAAGCACGCTTAATGGGAAAGAAATTTCGAGTCCCTTTCCCATTAAGTATCCCTTTTCCTTAGACGACCAAGGTCAGTGACCTTGGAACTGCTTACTTTTATTTTATAAACAAAAGTTTGTGCTAAGCAAGATTTAGCTGAATTATGTTGTATTACAGAAGTCAAGTTTAAAAAATATAAAATTTAGTCTAAACTCTCTGCAATAATACAAAAACCGCTATAAAAGCGGTTTTTAATAAAAATTATCAATATGACTGTATTACCGACATCATTTTTTCGGGCGTTATCTGCGTATATTTCATTCCGTCAAAGACAAGGTCGTTGCCGTCAAATGAATAATCGTATGTATCGGTTTGCTCTCCGTCCATATCGTAAACGGCAGTTACCTTATTCAGCTTTGAATTATAGGTGTAGTATGTGAATGTTGTGCCGTATGAGTTGCAGTACATTCTGCCGTCCTCGCCAAAATAATAGTAAAGTCCCGTTCCGCTGTCCCATGCGCCAACAAGTTTTTTGTCTATCTGCGGATTTTCAGGTGTACTCGGCACAAAACTTGGGTTGTCTATCTTTTCAAGTACGGAATCTTCGCCGTTATTTGTAATTGTTATCTTCTTGCCGTCATCAGCCACAACATATGAATAGTCGCCGTTGATTCCAAACATAAGCTGACATTTAAAGGTTTCCTCGCCTGTCTGCTCGTCCGTACCAACCGAATATGTACTGCAGTATCCCATATTGCCTATGATTAATGATGCGTTGCCCTTGCCGTTAAAAAGGAAAATAAATTTTTCAAGGTTAGATCCTGCGCCCTCGGATATTTTCCAGTAGCCTACAAACGGGTCTGCTGAATTTTCTTTTGGTGCGTGTATATTTTCCAGACTGAAATTAGTTGCCCCCGGTGCAGTGGTTTCCGCCTGAGTGGTGCTCTGTACCTGAGTTTCTGCCTGTGACGAGCTTTGTGCGCCGTTATCCGAACAGCCAACTGCTGTTACCGCAAGCATTGAACATAAAATTGTCGCTACGATTGATTTTGTATAAGCCTTTTTCATTTTTAAATTACTCCAAACAAAAATTTATGGCAACAGCGCATATCGGCTATTGCCCAACATATTAATTTTATTATTATCTGCTGTTAAAGTCAATATTATTGCAAAAATTTATGTTATTGCAAATTTTAACATATAATCGGCTTGCCGTTTGGATAATGTTATAACTTCTATTCTAAATGTTGGTGTAACATTAATAAATTATGGTTTACCACATAAAGTTTAGTATAATAAATTCAAAATTTAGGTCAACCCTTTTTAAAGGGTTGCAGGTTTGGGCAGAGCCCATAAAAAGTTTCCTTTATATCGAATTATTTGGCGCAAACAGCTTGGCTGTTTGCGTGCTAAGACAATGTTTGAAAAAACAGGCGACAGCCTTTAAAAATGTAACGATTAAAATAATGCACTGTCATTGCAACGCAATGGCAGTGCATATCATTATAAGCATATCCTTTTCTTGTTGCTATCGCAAATTTAGCGACTTTCGCCGTTATGTTCAAGCCGCCAAACGGCGAACCGTTTGGCTATCGTTAGATTGCGTAAAAGGAAATTTTTGTGGGCGTTGCCCACACCCACAACCTTTGAAAAGGTTGACCAAACTTTTATATTCGGGACAGAAACATTTTCTTTTGCCGTACTTTGTTACCCGACCGAAAATCAGCTAAACCATAATTTATTAATAGAAAACTTTGTGCGGTTATTTCAAATTATGCAAAAAGTCCTGCAAGGCATTACCTTACAGGACTTTAAAAATCTATTAATTTTACGCAGCGTTAGACACAATTCTTTTGCCTCTCCATGTTCCTCTCTGCCAACGGATAAACACAACAATTCCTCTGAATATTTCATCACAAGCCATACCTATCCATACGCCTGCAAGTCCCATACCCATCACAATTCCGAGTACATATGCAAGCAGTACGCTTATGCCCCACATTGAGAAGATAGCGAGTATTGTCGGGAATTTTACATCGCCTGCGGCTTTCATAGAATTGATAATTACTATGTTTGTGGTTCTGCCTATTTCAAGGAAGATTGCTATAAACATCATATTAGACGCAAGCTCCACAACCGCCATATCTTCGGTAAATGCTCTGAAAGTAAATCCCGATGCAAGCCAATTCAGCACTGCAATGGAAATAGATACTACCATACCCATTCTCAGAGTTTTCATAACCCTTTTATATGCAAAGTCGTAATCGTTAGCGCCAACGCTGTGTCCTACAATTATCTGCGTTGCAATGGCAGCGGAATAAGCAAACATATATGTAAAAGTACACATCATATTTGCGTAAATTCGTGCGTTAATTGCGACCATTCCCATTGTGTTGATAAGTGCCTGCAGCACAAGTTGTGAAAAGTTGTAGCTTATGTTTTCGCCTGCGGTCGGGATTCCGAGTTTTAACAATTCTTTAAGAATATTTATAGGGAACGGGCGGAGGTATTTAATACCGAGTCTGCCTTGAATAACCTTATAGAAGTAAATAATTGCGGCTACAAGCGCAAAAATACGGCTTAAGCATGTAGAAATCGCAACACCTTCTGTGCCAAGGTCAAGAAAAGAAAGCGGGCCGTAAAGGAAACAGTAGTTACCCACGATATTTACAATATTCATACCGAGGGATACAAACATTCCGAATCCCGTTTTGCCGTGGCTCATAAATATTGATGAAAAAGCATTGAAGACCGCCTGTGTAAATATTGTACCGCCGACTATTTTCATATACATATTGGCGTCAGGTATCATTTCGGCAGGTACCTGCATAATAATAAGTAGGGGTTCGCTGAACAAAAATACAATAAGACTTATTACCACGCTTAGCGCAAGGTTAAATGAAATTGCAACCGTGTAGATTTTATTCATTTTTTCAAATTGCTTTGCGCCGAGGTATTGGCTTACAATAACGCCCGTTGCACTCGATATAATGTTGAACGCAAGGTTTAAAAATCCGAGAATAGAGTTTGCATTGCCTATTGCGCCGACTGCAATGTCATTGTAGTTTGACAGCATAATAGTGTCAATGTAGCCGAGCGAAAGTCCGAGCAGTGACTGAAAAAATATCGGCAGTGCAAGACTGAATACAGTTCGTTTTAAGGGATCAACTTGTTTTTTCTTTAATTTGGCAGACGACTCAGCCATAAAAAAACACTTCCTTTATAAGATGTATGTTGACTTTATATTTTAATATTGTATAATAAGGTCAGAAAATAAACCTTATATTGCTTATAATTGTTTTTAAGATTTTATATTATGAAAGGATAAATAAAATGAAAATTTGCGTATTCGGTGCTTCAAGCGAGCAGATAGAGAAAATTTATATAGATACCGCCGAAAGTCTGGGCAGAGCGATTGCAAACCGTGGCGATGCCGTAATTTACGGCGCAGGAAAATACGGTGTAATGGGTGCGACCGCAAGGGGCGTAACCTCTGAAAAAGGTGAACTTATAGGTGTAGCGCCTGAATTTTTCAAGAAAGACAATGTTCTTTACGACAAGTGCACAGAACTTGTTTTTACGGACACAATGCGTGAGCGTAAAGGTGTAATGGAAGACCGTGCGGACGCTTTTGTAATTTGCGCAGGCGGTATCGGCACTTTTGAAGAATTTTTTGAAGTGCTTACTCTCAAGCAGCTTAGTCAGCACAGAAAGCCGATTGTTATGTACAATGTAAACGGATATTACGATTCACTCATAAATATGATGAAAAAGTCCGTATCAGAGAGCTTTATGAGTGACGATTGTCTTAAACTCTTTACCGTAGCAAATACCGAACAAGAGGTTTTTGAGCAGATAGACAACTATAAAGAATATACCTATGATAAGTACGGTTTTTTAAGGGACGGTGACAACAATGGCTGATCGTTGCGACCAATGCACATATTTTGTGGAAGATGACGAGTACGGCGATTACTGTTCGCTTAGTCTTGATGAAGACGAAATGGAAAAGTTCTTAACAGGCAATACCGAACAATGCCATTATTTCAGGCTCTATGACGAGTACAAAATCGTGCAGAAACAAAATTAAAGCTTCTTTATCACAGAGATATAATGTGAATATAAAATTCACATTGATTAAAGATTTGTAATATTTATTTAAAATCTTTGAAAAAAATAATTTTTGTTCTTTTTTTATATCTTATCAAAAAAACTTCCTTTTTACAAGGAAGCTTTTTTGTTTTTATTGTCATTTATAAACAGATAGAATAATAAAAAGATATAGTCCGTAAAAATATAAACTATTAAAAATACCGAACTTTTGCTGTTTTGTTAGTGCAACTATACAAAAGTTAATCTAATATTGATAAGTCCGTTGAAATAGTGTGCCAAAAGTATTAAAATAATATAGTAGTTTATAGAAAAAATGTAGTAGTGTTTATAAATATTAAAGTAGGTATGGAAAACTACGGACGAAAATTGACGGATTACTCGCTTATCTTGACGAGCTGTTCGGTGAAGATAATATGAACGAATGTAAAGACTGATTAAATATGCTCAAAAAGCTTGTATAATCTACAAAATTAGTGCTAACTTTGTTTGCTTTTTAGTTGATTGATTGACATTGTTCATTTTTGCTGATAAACTATATATGTTGACTTTTGTTATGCTAAAATAAAAAATTATAAGGAGTGTCTAAAATGGTAGATTTTAGTAAGTATTACAGATCTTACAGATATATGCAGGATCTGCTGAAATCGGATTTTACTCACAATTATATAGAGGAGGCTCTCAAAGACGGGGACGAGGGCAAAGATTCTATATCCGGCAAAACTAATGAAAAAGTAATTGATATGGATTGGGTTATCGCAATCGAAGAAACCCTGCCGTATATTCAAAAAGCAATTGACGAACAGGAGAGTTTTGCTGTTTACGAAAATCGTGTGCTTTTGACCCTTATTCACAAGGCGCTTATGTTTGTTGATGACAAATACTCAAAAATGAAAGATGTACCTAACGATTCTTACAATAATATAACAATGAACCGTCACCTTGAGCTTAATCAGCAAAAGCTTGAGTTCAGCGTTAATTATGTAAACGAAAATCACGAAAATATGGCGGAAAACCTCGATGTAGAGGATATAGAGTCACTTTCGGATTTCGACCGTATCCGCAGAATCCGTCAGGGACTTAATGAATGTCTTGCAACTCCGCTTATGAAAGAGGTTGCAAAAGAACCGCAGGTAAAACCGCCGCTCACACAGACTAACCTGCTCAAGGAAAACCCTAACTTTAAAAAGGCAGTTGAGCTTTGGAACTTCCTCGATACATATAAAAAGCAGGGCTTTGAGATTGTCGGCGAGGAATACAACGGCAAAATGTCTGACGAAAACAAGGAAGATGTTTACCTTGCAATGGAATTTCAGCATTTTATGATGTCGATTACCACCAACCCTGCCCTCAGAAAAATGCTGCAGGAAAAGTACGAAGAAGAAAATGCCCTTGCCAAAGAAGAGTCTGACCGCCCCGAAAAGGTAAAGGAAATGGCACTTGAGGCACAGATAGAGGCAGTGCGCAAAGAAGAAACGGAAATCCGCTTAAAGGAAATCCGTGAGCGTGAAAAGCAGATACTTGACCTCAATTCGGAAATTAAAAGTTTGAAAATCACACTCGACCAAAAAGAACAGCAGATACTCACTCTAAAGGGACAAATTTCCGCTTTACAGGACGAGCTTGACAATACAAAGAACGAGCTTAAGGAAACAAAGTTAAAGTTACTTGAGGCTCAAAAAGAAATCGAAAGACTTAAAGAAGAAACTGAAAAACTTACTGCGGAGATTACGGAACTTAAAGAAACTCTTGAAAACGGGCGTGTAAGTCACGCAAAGCAGGTAGAGCAGATGAATGCCGACTTTGCCGAGAAAACAAGAATTGCGGAAGAAAATTTTGCAAATCAGCTCAGCGCAAAGCAAAAGGAATTTGATGACGCACAGACCGCTCACAACGAATATGTAACAAAGCTCAACACAGATAATGCAAATAAGATTGCCGAGTTAAATACTAACCACAGCAACGAGGTTGCACAGCTTAAGAGCAATTATGAAAACAGAATTGATACTATTAATAAAGAAAACGCAACCGCAACAGCTAATTTGAAATCCGATTACGAGGGACAGCTTACTTCCATGAAAGCGGATTACACCTCGCAGATTAAGAATTACGAAAAACAGATTGCCGATATTAATGCGGAAAACGCTAAGAATGTAAAAGAACTTAACGATAACCATGCCAAAGAAATCAAGACCATTACCAAAGAATCCGAAAAGCGAATGGCTGATTTTGAAAAAGAAACCACCAAGAAGATGAACGATGCAATAGCCGATGTTAAAAAGAAAGCTAAAGACGAAGTTCGTCAGGCTGAAAAAACAGCAAAAGAAAAAATTGCAGAGGCAAAGGGCGAAAACAAACTCTTTAAGAAGAAAAAAGAGGTATTCGAGGCGGCTTATGCGGCAGGTTCGGTAGGACTTATGGCAATGCTTGCCGAAAAATACGCATCTGAGGGCAGAACAGACTTTGCCGACCACCTTGTATCGGCAACAGCGGCAATCAGAGCAATTATGATTGCGCCCACACCAAAGGGTCTCACACTTACAATGTATACCCATGGCTCGGCTAAGTTGTTAAAGCTTTATGCAGGCGTTACAAGATACGATGTAGCCATTGCCGATACGGTTTCGTCATTCGGCGGAGTTGAGGGACAGCCTGTATTTATCAGCTTTGCAGGTGTTGAGGGCGAGGTAGCAAACGAAATTGCAGCCAAAATCAAAGAAACAGCTGATTGCAAAGTAACTGTTTCTCAAAACAGAAGAATACAGTCAACAGGAATTATTGGCATATATTTTTGCGGAGAATAAGCGAGGTATGCTGTGAATAAGTCGGCACAGCCCGACGAGGGCAACTATTTGTCGCAGGCAACTCCCGATGTTGATTACCTTTGCTTTGACCTTTATATGAGAATACAGAATCCGAGAAAATTTACATTACTAAAGATTCCGTTCTCACTCCGAGGCAAGACTTGATCTTTCGGGAGGTCAATTTAAACTGAATTTTAATCTTGACGGAGAGCTTGCATAATTTTAAGGGCAGGTGAAGCGTATGAAAGCAGAAAAGCTGATTCTGGACTTTTTAATTAAGAAAGCCGAAAACCTTAAGGTTGACAAGAAAAAGCTTTTTACTTCATATGCTTCACTTTTTCTTGTTTCAGCGGTACTTGTAACCGCTACAGTCCTACCAAAAAAAGCGATAGCTTTTTAAACTGTCACCTTAAATCGTATAAAAACGCTTTTATCTCTCTCTTTAAATAAAATATGAAAAGGACAGCAGATTTTTTCGACTGCTGTCCTATTTCATTTGTTGTGTAATTGTCGGATAGTAAACATTTTTTATTTTGCTGTTTGGGGGCAAATTAAAAATATCTGATTAATGAAATAACTTTACCCAGAATAGCGACTTCATCTGCGATTATCGGTTCAAAATCGTCATTTTCAGGCTGTAATCTGAAATGACCGTTTTCCTTATAAAAGCGTTTTACGGTTGCCTCTTCGCCAATCAGCGCAACAACAATTTCGCCGTTTGACGCAACAGGAGTGCGGTTTACTATTACAATGTCGCCGTCATAAATGCCTGCCTTAATCATACTTTCGCCCTTTACATGAAGTGCAAAAAGTTCTCTGCCTCGGCTCAGACTTTCGGGAATAGGTATGTATGTTTCGATTTCCTCAACGGCAAGAACAGGATAACCTGCGGCAACGCTGCCCACAAGCGGAATATTTACGCTCCGCTCTTCGCCCACAATTCGTATGCAGCGGTTTAAGCCATGCTCACGCTCAATTAATCCCTTTTCCTCAAGCGCACCAAGGTGATGATGAACCGTTGAAGTAGATTTTAACCCCGTAGCCTCGCATATTTCACGCACAGACGGAGTTCTGCCTTCGTCCGCACACTGTTTTAAAAAATTAAATATAGCCTGCTGGCTCTTGCTTAATGGTTTCATAGTGACCTCACAAATTTGCGAAAGTGCCGACTTGTAAATAACTATTACGGCCTACCATATTATAACACATTTCCCCTAAAAAATCAAACATTTGTTTTATTTCAAAAAATAATTTTTTCAATAGGATTTCATATTAAATTCACACGATTTTCAAATAAATATAGTTTAATATAACTGTACTCAAAAGGCGGAACCGCAACCGCCGAGTATATTGTTCTACCCTCCTCAATGCGGGCAATGTGCCCGTAATTGTACCCCTCATTTTTTTAAGAACAGGAAAGCACCGTGTTTTTGTTGGCATGGTGCTTTTCAATTTTTGCTGTATTTTTGTTTTGGAGGGGAGATTTGATGTTAATTGTTGCGAAAATTTGATTTAACATATTTTAAATAATGAAAACTAAAAATTTAGGTCAACCCTTTTTAAAGGGTTGCGGGTTTGGGCAGAGCCCATAAAAAGTTTCCTTTATATTTTCATTTCAGGCGCAAACAGCTTTGCTGTTTGCGTGCTAAAACTAAGTTTGAAAAAACAGGCAGATGCTCAATGCGTCTGCCTGTTTTGCAATTTTCAGAAATTATTTTGTCAAAACTTCTTTTATCTCGCTGATATACATTTTATGAAAATCATTATCATACCATTTACTTACACTCTGTTCATCAAGAATACTCTCGCTGTTTAAAAACTGCGAATACATCTTTTTGCACACGAGCACGAGTTTTGCCTCGGCAAAGTACGGAATACCGTCCTCTGTAAAAGCAGGTGTAAGTCCTGTTTCGGCAACCTTATCTACATCTCTGCCGCTCTTTGAACCGCAAAGTTTGAGTGCGTCACGATATTTTTCATCAAAAAAGCTCATTGTGTAGTAATCGTTTTTCTCAATAAACTCAAAAGTATAGCGCTGAGGGCGAATGAAAGTAAAGGCAACGGGTTTGCCCCACATAATGCCTGCGCCGCCCCAGCTGATTGTCATTGTGTTGAAGTTGTCGGCACTGCCGCTTGTTACAAGCGCCCAATCCTTGCCGATAAGGTCAAACACGCTTTCGTTAATATCTGATGCGTTAATTTTCTTGAATTCTGACATAATTATCCTCCTTGTATCTTCTTGCCGCATTTGGCAAAAACATAATGTTTTGCGTTTTTATTAATCAAAAATATTTTCCTTATTTTGTTCCCGTTGATCCAAAACCGCCCTCGCCACGCTCTGTATCCGAAAGCTCGGTTACTTCTGTTACGGTCGGAACAATTACGGGTGCAATCACCATCTGCGCCACCCTTTCAAACGGCTCGACAGTGTACGGCTTATCAGAAACATTGCAAAGACCAACGCAAATTTCGCCTCTGTAATCGCTGTCAATAACGCCGACACCGTTGGCAAGGCAAATGCCATGCTTTATTCCGAGTCCGCTCCTTGCGTAAATAAACGCCGCTACCGATGAATCGGGAAGTTCAATGGCTATGCCTGTCGGCACAACGGCAATCTGTTGCGGTTCAAGTGTAATTTTATCGGCGATGCAGGCATACAAATCCATTCCTGCTGCGCCGCTTGTTGCAATTTTGGGGATTTTTGCGTTATCTTTTACCTTTTTTATCTTTAATTCCATAGTGTTCCTTTCAATTTAGGTTGCATCTGCAATCAAATTTTGCAGGAATTTTTAAAATTCCTTGCAAAAGAATCAGACTTAAAAAATTAATAATGTGAAATTAGAATATTAAAAGTTTGTAATTTGTGTAACAGTAATTTAATTTAATTCTTTTAAACAAATTTAACAGAGTTATTAACATTAACATTGTTTTAACAATTCTATTTAACACCCCTGAGGTATAAACCTCTTGTTGATTTGACTTTTAACATCGGATTTTCCGTAAATTCGCACATACTTTTAACACTTTCAACATAGTTTTCAACAGTTAAACGAAGTGAATAAAAAGATGTTGAAAGTGTGGAAAACTCTTTTTTAGAGATATAAAGCGGTACACAATTCAACACTTCGGTGCATATTCCGTCACATTTCAGCGGAAATTTCTCACCTTTTCTGTCCGTCATTTTTGAGGAATTTTTGCAAGTTTTGCAAGAAATGTTCTCGCTCTTTGCAGGGCAGTTTACAGTGAGCATAAGCGGAAGATGTCCGTAGGTGATAATGCCCCTCTTGATTGTGCCGCCCAGACGGTTTATTCGCTCGAAAGTAAGTTCAAAACTGAGTTCAACATCCTCAAGTCCGTATTCCTCCGCCCAGAGCAGGTCATATGTGTTTACAAGGTTAAGTCCGAAACTTCCGTGTACACGCATATTTTCGTTTTTTGCCATATATACGGCGGCCAGGTTTCCGCAAAGTGCGTCATTAATGCCGAGCTGTTTAACTTCCGCAAGCCTTTTTGCTATTCTTTCTTCGTTTTTAAAAAGTCCTCTCGGAATTTCCACGCCGATATTGTAGCCGTTGGCAATAAGCGATTTCAGCTTTTCGCTGTCGGTAAAAATCGGAACATAAACAAGCTCACATTCCTTAAAAGCAGGCGAAAACTTTGCGGTAGTCATTCTTGCTCTTATTGCGTTGCCCTTTGGCACCAGAGAGGTGTCGGGCTCTGTAATTTCAACATTGTTAATAATATAGTTGTGCCACACCGCCCTTAAATCGTCAAGTCGGGCAAGCGCATCTCTGCGCATTGCGTTTAGCACTGAAAGTGGGAGAGAGAGGCTGTCCTCTGTATTTATACTCAAGCTGTCAAAGAAATATGCCGTTGAGCCTGTTTTCTTTAGCTGAGTTTCGCATTTTGCCTTGTCAAGGGCAACCTTTTCGGCTTTCTGACAAACAAAGTCAGAAGAAACCTTAACCGTATGCGAGCCGTCTGAAATTTCGAGTGTTGGATTTTCGCCGATTTTTGCAGTAAAAATACCGCTTATGGCAATGTTGCTAAGTTCGTCCTTGTAGCTCCGGCGAATTTTTGCAAACAGCTTTTCATCGGCAGCCACAACATCGTTTTTCCTGCGGTAGCCAAACATTTCGTAACCCGTTTTTCCCGTATAGTAGCCGTCTGTAAAGCCTGTGCGGGAAAACACGCTTTTTAAAATTTCGGCTGTATCACCGCTAATAAAGCCGCTGTCACGCTGTTCCTTGCAGGCACGAACTGCGGCAGAAACATATTCGGGCCTTTTCATTCTGCCCTCAATTTTGGCAGAGGCGACACCCATTTCTTCAAGCTGCGTAATATATGGTATAATGCTGTTGTCTTTTAGGCTGAGTGCGTGACCGTCCTTTACCTTTCCTACGGAAAACGGCAGGCGGCAGGGCTGAGCGCAAGCTCCTCGGTTTCCGCTCCTTGAGCCGAGCATTGCGCTGAAATAGCATTGTCCCGACACGCACATACAAAGCGCACCATGAACAAAAACCTCAAGCTCTACGGGAATTTGGGCGGCTTTTTCAAGCTCTGCCTTGCTCATTTCTCTTGACACAACAACTCGTTCAAAGCCCATTTCGTAAAGCGCCTTTACGCCGAGGTACGAGTGAACGCTCATCTGAGTAGATGCATGCAGGTGCATTGACGGCACAAGCTGACGGGCAAGTTTGGCAACACCCATATTTTGTACAATGAGTGCGTCTGCATCTGCCCGTGCGGCGAGAAGTATAGCCTCTTTCATTCTCTGCATTTCGTCATCGAAAACTATGGTGTTAATTGTGACATACACCTTTACAGAGTGGATGTGGCAGTAGCGAACCGCCTCGATAAGCTCATTTTCGTCAAAATTATGCGCAGAAGAACGGGCGGAAAATTCCTTTTCGCCCAAATATACGGCGTCTGCTCCGCTTCGTACGGCGGCTGCAACGCTGTCCATACTGCCGGCAGGCGCAAGAATTTCAATTTTATTTTCCATAATCATAGCAATCAGTCAAAAAGCGAGATTTGCTGTTGGCGCATTTTTCGGACTATTTCGTCATTTTCTTCTTCCTCAACTGCGCCGTTTTCCTCTGTTTGTGCAGAGTTTACCGCCTGTTGCAGAGCATTTCTCAGCTGTTGATTCTCCTTTTCAAGTCTTAAATATTTTCGTGTAAGGGCAGTGTTTTCGTTGATAACCTCGGCAAGGCGGTTTTTGTACTCGGTGCACTGCTTGTTAAGGTCGTTTGTTTGGCGAATGATTTTGTCTGCCTTTGAAATGCAATCCTTTTTGTTGCGCAATGCCTTGTTGCGGTCATCGCAAAAATTCAGCGCCGCAAGAATTGCACAATCCCTTGTGTCGAGGTGGTGACTTGATGTAATAATTTCTTTGATTTGTGCAATAACCTCATCGGCAACATTCTGCACATATTTCTCGTCATCGGCAGTAATCACCGAATAGTTCCTGCCTTCGATCTGAACGGTGACTTTTCTTTTAGTATTCATTACATTATCTCTCCATATTCAGCCTTGCTCTGCAAAAACAGAGCTTATACCATAAATTATAATCCACCCTAAATTATAATATAAAATGCTGCGTTATTAAAGAATTATGTTAAAGTTGTAATCTTATTTTGATAAAATTATCCTTGTATGTCGGTTTTTTGCTATTTTTTGTCTGCTATATTGTAAAGGACCAAATTTTGTGATATTATATAATATGTGCGACAAAACAGTTGCGTTTTGTTGATTTCACATTGTTTTGCTATTTATAATATAGTTTTTTTGATAATAATTAATAACAATTTATTAACATTACATATCAAAAAGGCTTTTGCGGAATATTATTTTACAGGGAAGTGATTATATGCCAGTTCCTTTTGATTCACAAAAAATTTACTATCGTTCACCTTTCGGTGCGGTAGAGCAGGGAACGACCATACATTTAAGAATACTTTTGCCAAGAGATCTCCACACTCAGAGAGCGGCGTTGGCAGTAAAGTATGACTACGATTACAACTGGGAATACTTCGGCTTTTTCTGGTGCGGCACATTTGATGACGCTACCGAAATCTGGGAGGCTGACTTTACTCCTAACAAAATCGGTCTGTACTGGTATGGCTTTAAACTTCAAACAAAATACGGTATCAGATATATTGTACCGTCTGATCCGTATAATATCAGCACCATAGAAACTTCACCGGGCAGAAGTTGGCAGCTTACCTGCTACAAAAAGGGCTTTACTACACCAAAGTGGCCTGTTGGCGGTGTAATGTATCAGATTTTGCCTGACAGATTTAATTTTAGCGGCGAAGAAAAGAACCTTACCCGTACAGATTTTCAGCGCAATACAGATTGGTATGCACTCCCACAGTGGTGGCCTAACGAGAACGGCGAAATTACAAACAGCGATTTCTTTATGGGTGACCTTAAGGGAATTACGCAAAAGCTCGATTACCTTGAGGAATTGGGCGTAAGTTGTATTTATCTTAATCCTATCGGTGAGGCATACTCAAACCACCGTTACGATACGGGCGACTATTCAAAGGTTGACCCTATCCTCGGTACAAACGAGGATTTCATAAATCTTTGTGCAGAGGCTAAAAAGAGAGGAATCCATGTAATTAACGACGGTGTTTACTCTCATACAGGTTCTGACAGTAAGTATTTTAACAGAAACGGCAGATACGGCGAGCATACAGGCGCTTACAGAGATCAAAATTCTCCGTATTACAGCTGGTATAAGTTCAATAATTGGCCAAACGATTACCATTCATGGTGGGGCTTTTACACCTTGCCGGAGGTAAACGAAACCGACCCGAAGTTCAATGAATATATCAACGGCAAAGACGGTATCGTAAGAACCTATATGCGTTACGGAAATTCGGGCTGGCGTCTTGATGTTGCCGATGAACTTCCCGATGAATTTATGGAAAACCTGCGTAAGGCAGTAAAGGAAGAAGATCCCGAGGGCTTTATTGTAGGCGAAGTGTGGGAAGACGCAAGTAACAAAGAGAGCTACGGCGCAAGAAGAAAATTCTTGCTCGGCGAAGAGCTTGACTCGGTTATGAACTATGTTTTCAGAAACGCAATCCTTGATTTCTGCCGTGGTGCAGACGCAAAATATGTTATGAACCAGATTATGAGTGTTATCGAAAACTATCCTCGTCCGGTTCTCCGTGTTCTTATGAACTCACTTTCAACTCACGATACAGAGCGTGCGCTTACAGTTATTGCAGGCGAGCCACTCAACGGCAGAGATCGTCAGTGGCAGGCAAATCAAAAGTTAAGCTACGACCAGCGTAAGCGTGGTACAGCACTTTTAAAGCTTGCCGTGGGTATGCAGTATACTTTACCGGGTTTTCCGTGCGTATATTACGGTGATGAGGCAGGTCTTGAGGGCTATCGTGACCCGTTCAACCGTTGCTGTTATCCGTGGGGCAGAGAGGATAAGGAACTTATCGAGTGGCATAAGGCTCTCGGTAATTTAAGAAAGTCCTGCTCACCGCTTTGGGACGGCGATTTTGTAAAGGTTACGGCTGACAAAAATTATCTAAGCTATATCCGTCTTGACAGCAAGTCATCGCTTTATTGTGCGTTTAATGCAAGCAATGAAGAAAGAATTATGGACCCACCGCCGGGATATGCAGACGGTACACCTATTTTAGATACAAACCTCGAAAACGGAAAATTAACAATTCCGCCGCTCAGCTGTGCATTTATTATTAATGAAACAGACAGAAGATTGAGCCTTGCTTATTAATTGAAACTACAAATTTTATTTATACCAAATCTTAAAGAACGGTCTGCAGCGTGCAGACCGTTCTTTTGTTCTTTAAATTATGTATTTGGAAAATACTTTACCGTGCAATCATAAAAGTTTAGTCAACCTTTAAAAAGACTTGAACTAAATTTTAAAATTATTAAGTCTATAATGTTATATTTATAAGCTAAAATGGTTTTGTTCTAAATGTTGGGGTAACAATAATAAATTATGGTTTAGCAAATTGATTTGCCAAGCAATTATAAAAGTTTGGTCGACCTTTTCAAAGGTCGTGGGTGTGGGCAAAGCCCACAAATACTTTCCGTTTATGCAATCTAACGATAGCCAAGCAGCTCGCTGTTTGGCGGCTTGAACGCAACGGCGAAAGCCCATAAATGCGATAGCAATAAGAAAAGAAATTCGTTATTTCATTAATAAAATATAGGCTTTTTTAATGGCTGTC